>Ga0180007_10000244_pt1 | contig 99080 bp, 93 predicted proteins | sample MM_PC_MetaG_FD_121122 | JGI IMG/M metagenome (GOLD analysis project Ga0180007, IMG submission 121122) | Groundwater microbial communities from the Aspo Hard Rock Laboratory (HRL) deep subsurface site, Sweden - MM_PC_MetaG | ecosystem: Environmental > Aquatic > Deep subsurface > Groundwater...
CAAGCCCAAGCCCCGCTCCAACAACTGGCGCCTGGACTCCTTGTGACCCCACCAGTGGCTGGAAATGCGGAGAAAGCTCAAGTGGAAATTCTGCCTGCAACGGACAACAAATCGCTTGGGGCAGCGGCAATGACGGGGAAGTGATTTGCCCGGCCGGAACAATTGTTTCGGAAAGCATGTGTCAGGGCAAAAACGACGACTCTGTCCAGACAAAAGAAATAAGAGTAATCATTGTCCCTGATTCTACTTCATTCTCCAATAGTGTTTCATTCCGGGCTCGCAGTACATTATATTGTAAATTCAGTTGTAATAAACTCTTCTGCGGGGCGGACGGATGCGGTTGGGCAAAATGCGAGCCGGGCAACATAACCAATATAGACAAAATAGAATTCAAAGTATATAATTCCTTCGGGTCTCTTGTCTATAGCGCGACCATAAATGCCAAAAACAGTTTTTCCTGGAACGGAACGAATAACAGCGGGAAAAAACTGAATAGCGGCACTTATGGATATAGGGCGACGGTCTATCTAACAAACGGCAAATCTTATATCAGCCAGGATATTATTAAAATACAATAATCGCCCCCATAGCTCAATTGGCAGAGCAGTTGCCTCTTAAGCAATTGGTTCCAGGTCCGAGTCCTGGTGGGGGCATATTCGCTACGCTCAAGTTAAAAGTCAAAAGTTAAAAGTCAAAAATAAGGAAAGAGAAACTCTTGGACAACTGTTAGGGTGCGACCCTAACAATTACACCCTAACGATTACTAACAATTATAAAACCTGCCTGCAATGCTACCCGCCCGGGGCGGGTTGCAGGCGGGACCTCGTAGTTTTCGGTTTTACTATTGACATTTTCCTTAAAAAAAATAATATTAACATTAGTTCGGGTTTTTCTTTTTGCCCTCCTTTTGGCCCGAATGACTCACAGAGCTGCTGGCAGGGATTCGCCAGGTTTCTCTCTTTCACGGTTGCAGTACCCCTGCCCCTGCCAGCGGCAACCCTATTGGGGAATTGCTCATTAAAAAATGAATGCTGCGAAAATCCTCCTTTGGAGGATTTTCTTTGCCAATGTTGCTTTTTAAAAAGAAATCATATACAATGTAAAAACTATGCTTACGCAAAAAGACAAAGAAAAAATTATTAAAGAATACGAGGTACACAAAACCGACACTGGCTCTCCAGAAGTCCAGTGCGCTCTTTTGACTAAGGAAATCAAACGCCTGCTTGCGCATCTCAAAAAACACCCGAAAGACCTCCATTCAAAAAGAGGACTTTTGCAAATGGTGGCAAGAAGGCGAAGATTATTGAGATATCTCCAGCAAAAAAATGTCCGGAGATACAGCGCCCTTATTCAAAAGATAGGCCTCAAGAAAAAATGAAAAGTCAAAAACATCCAGATCAAAGAGTAGTGGTGCTGATAGATACCCAAAATTTATATTACTCGGCAAAAAATCTCTACCACTCTAAAGTGAATTTTGAAGAGATTTTGAAATTGGCAATCAGCGGAAGACGGCTCATCCGAGCTTTTGCCTATGTGGTCCAAACCAAAACTGGAGAGGAAAAACCGTTTTTTGAGGCCCTCACCGGTTTAGGCATTGAAACCAGAGTCAAACCATTGCAGGAATATTACGGCGGGCTCAAAAAGGCGGATTGGGATGTCGGAATAGTGGTGGACGGAATCAGGGCTTCCGCCACGGCAGATGTAATAATATTGGTTTCCGGAGACGGCGATTTTATCCCTTTGCTGGAATACCTGAAAAACCAAGGGAAAAGAGTGGAAGTAATCGCTTTCGGTCGTTCCACTTCTTCAAAAATCAAAGAAGAAGCAGATGAGTTTATTGACATTGAAAACGACCCTAAAAAATATCTTCTTAAGAAAGCGTAAAATAAATCAATTAAAACAAAACTTGATTAATATGAAATTTAATAAAGAAATAGGGGGTAAAAATTTTGAAGTGAAAATAGACACTTTAGCAGAACAAGCGAACGGGAGCGTTTTTGTGAGAATGGGCGATACGCTCGTTATGGCGACTGCCACGATGTCCCCCCAGGATTTGGAGGGATTGGATTTTTTTCCTTTGACAGTGGAATTCCAGGAAAAATTTTACGCGGCCGGAAGAATATTGGGCTCAAGATTCGTAAGGAGAGAAGGCAAGCCCTCGGAAGAGTCAATCCTCACTTCCCGCTTGATTGACCGGTGCGTAAGGCCGTTATTCCCGGATGATTTAAAAAGAGAAGTGCAGATAATTGTAAGCTGTTACTCTTTTGACGAGGAAAACGACCCTGATATCCCCGGCGTTATGGCCGCTTCATTGGCTCTCGGAATATCTGATATTCCCTGGAACGGGCCGGTCGCTCCTATCAGAGTGGCAAAAATTGATAATGAGCTTGTTTTAAACCCTAATTATGAAGACCGGGAAAAAGAATATTTAGAGATAATGTTAAGCGCGGTCCGGCCGGGAAAGGATGTTGTTATCAATATGATTGAAGCCCAGGCAAACGAAGCCAAAGAAAAAGAGATTTTTGAAGCAGCGGAATTTGCCGAGAAACATCTTGAGGAAATACTGGATTTCCAGAAAGAAATTATCGCCAAGGCCGGCAAAGAAAAAATCCAAATTCAAAAAGAATCTGAACCGGAGATGGAGGCAAAATTAAAAGAATTATTTTCCCAGAAATTAGAGAAAGTGATGACGCAACCGCTGTCAATTGAAAACAAAAGGGGTATGCAGATGCTTCAGGATGAAATTGTCAGATTCGCAAAAGAAAATTACGGGGAAGAAAAAATAAATCTGGCTAAGGAATTCATTGAAAAAGAACTCACCGAAATTCTTCGCCGTCTCATTCTGGAAAAAGGGAAAAGACCGGATGGCCGAAAAATGGATGAAATACGAAAAATCGACTCTCTGATTGAAATCCTGCCCAGAGCCCATGGTTCGGCGGTTTTCATCAGAGGAGCAACAAAAGCACTTTCCAGCGTTACTCTCGGCCCGCCGGGCGACCAGCGCTTGATTGAGGGAATGGAAATCAGTGGAAAGCAAAGATTTATGCACCACTATAATTTCCCCCCTTATTGTTCCGGAGAAATCAAACCGTTAAGGGGGCCGGGCCGGAGAGAAATCGGGCATGGCATGCTGGCGGAAAAAGCCCTGCTCCCCCTTATTCCCAAATTTGAAGATTTTCCTTATACTATAAGAATAGTGACAGAAATTCTTTCTTCAAACGGGTCCACTTCAATGGCTTCAGTGAGCGCTGCTTCTTTGGCTTTAATGGATGCCGGAGTGCCGATTAAAAGCCCGGCCGCGGGAATTTCAGTTGGCCTGATTAAGTCCGACAAGGATTATCGCCTGTTATCAGATATTCAGGGACCGGAAGATCACTTTGGCGATATGGATTTTAAGGTGGCCGGAACGGTTGAGGGGATTACAGCAATTCAAATGGATGTTAAAATAAATGGTATAGATTTAAATATAATGGAAGAGGCGCTGGAAAGGGCAAGGCAGGCCAGAGAACAAATAATAAAAACGATTCAAAAGACCATTGTTAAGCCAAAACCAAATCTTTCCCCTTATGCTCCAAAGATTTTCAGGATTAAAATCAATCCTGACAAAATCGGGGCGGTTATCGGCACCGGCGGCAAGGTAATCAACGAAATTATTGATAGATGCGGGGTAACTATTGATATAGAAGAGGATGGTAATGTCTTTATTTCCGCCGAATCCGAGGAAGCGGCTCAAAAAGCCATTGACTGGATAGAGGGGCTCACTCGCGAAGTTGCAGTAGGCGAAATATTTCAGGGGAAGGTGGTAAAAATTCTTGACTTCGGCGCCTTTGTGGAAATATTGCCGGGTAAAGACGGCTTGGTTCATATATCAGAATTAGAGCCGTTCCGCGTCAACAAAGTGGAAGATGTCGTGAAGCTTGGCGACATAATACCGGTGAAAGTGATTTCCGTTGACGACCAGGGAAAAATCAATCTCTCTAGAAAACAAGCCAAAGCTCAAAAAGGAGGAAAAAAATAATTTATCTGGGCCCGAGATGTTATTCTTTCAAAGCCCCCAATCTCATTTAGGACAGCCGTGCCTTCTTTGTTAAAAATTAGGTGATTTTTTATTGCCTATGGCAGAAACGAATTCCGAAAAACCAAATATCCCACCGGAAGCAATCAGGACTATGAAAAAGGATTTGGCTGGCATCACCCGAGGCGAGTGGGATTTAGCTTTGGCTGAAGCGGAAATCCAGGACTTGCTCCAACAGTTTCACCAGAGGCAAAGGGAGACGGAAGCGCAAAAAGTTAGGGAACAACAAAAGCCAAAACCCCAAAAAGAAGAGCTGAAGAAAAAAGAGGAAGAAAGAATCCCTAAACAGCCGGCAGAACAAGCCAAAGAAACGCCCAAAGAGCCGGAAAAGAAAGAAATGAGCGTTTCAGACCAAGAAAAAATGATTGCGGAGGAAATAAAAAAGCGCGCCCAAAAACGGGAAGAGATGGTAAGACAGCGCATGGAAAAAGAGGACTTCAAGAAGTCCCTTGAGCAGGAAGAAAAAGCCGAGGCGGAAACAAAAGTAAAAACAGAAAAAGAGCTTCGCGAAAAATTAGAGCGATTACAGCAAGCTCTTAAAGAAATCCCGAATGAAAAAATTCCTCTTGAAGAAAATCAAAGTTATTATCTAAAGGAACAAGCGAAGATAGAAAAGGACTTGGAACCGATTCTGGAAAGCGAAAAGAAAATAGAGGAGAATATAAAATTCATTGAGGGCATTGAGAAAACCGCCATCACTCCCCGCCAAAAGAAAAAAGCGGAACAGGAAAGACAGCTGGCGGAACAAGAACGGGAAACCATAGAAAAGCAAAGGTGGGATTATGAGCAGAAAAAATTCCAAATTGAAAAACAATTAAGGGAAATAGAATTTGGTTTTCAGCAGCTCGCCCAAAAGGAAGCCAAGATTAAACAGGAAATTGACTTGGTCAATCTAGAAATAGAAAAAATTGAAAAAGCCAAAGAAAAAGAAGAGATAGAGGTAAAAATAGGCCAATTGGCCAAAGAAAAGGCGGAACACGACGCTCTTAAGGCGAAAATTTTATTGCGGAGGAAAGAGATAGAAGAAAAATTAGCAGAAGTGATAATGAGAGAGCAAAAACTGGAAAAAGAATTGAATTATATCCAGGAAGAAGAACGGTTGGCGAGCGAAACAGAAAAACAAAGAGTGGAGCAGGAAAGATGGAAACTGGAGAAAATGCGTTCGGATATAGAAAAAGAAAGATGGGCAGTGGAAGAGGAAAAAACAAAAATCCGGCTTGAGGAAAACCGCATCAATGTAAGATATGAAAAAATATTAGAGCAGGAAAATCAGTACCGAAAAAGAATCCAGGACATCAATCAAATATTGGGGATTATTGTCCCTAAAGAGGTTCTGGAGCCAAGAGAAAGACCCGAACCAGCGCTTCGGCTCGAAGAAGAGCCAGAGGAACAAGATAAATATCGGGAAGAAAAGCCGACCACGGCAGCGGAAAAATTAAAGGAAGAAAAGGCGCCGGCGCCAGTTAAAGCAGACGAAGAGCAGGCGCCGGCGCCGACCGAAGAGCCGAGCGAAAAAAAGACAGCGCCGGGACAATTAACAGAGCAGGAGCAAGCCAAGGAAGAACTGGCAAAAATTGAAGCCAAACAAAGGAGAGAAGAACTGCTTAAAAAATTAAGAGCGGTAAGAGAGCGAGAGACCCAGAACAAGGAAAAACAATTACTTCAGAGAATCAGACAGGGAGCGTCTGCGCCTGAAGCCCCGGCCGGACAGCAAGGCCCGCCTCCTCAAATTTCATCGCAGCGACCGACCCTGATGAATCTTCCTTCTGAAAGAGACATTAAAAAATCCAAGTTGAGAATATTATTGATTGCCATCGCCGGAGTGGTAATCATCGGCATAATCGGCTTTTGGTATTGGTATGCGAGAGTGAGACAAAAACCGGAAATACCGACAACGCCCCCGGTGGAAACATCTACGACCACGACTCCTTCCAATGGGACAACGACCGAGCCCCTCACTCCTTCCGCAAGCTTAATTCCGGTGAACACAACCTTCCCCTTGAAAATAACCGACCAAAGCGATGTCTTGCTGTTTGTCTCGCAGATTCTGAAAAATACCCTGATTGAAAAAAATGTTTTTTCAAGGATTTTAATGGAGAGTACTGCTGAAAATAAATTCTTGTCTGTCTCTGAAATATTGACTGCTCTCCGGTTCAATCCTCCTCCCGCTCTTTATAACCAGATAGAGCCAGATGCCACATTTTTCGTTTTCCCAACCGAAAATTATTCGGTCTTCGGTTTTGTTTCCAAAGGCGCCACCGGCGTAAATGACGCCGAAATCACAGCAGCAATGAAATCTTGGGAACCGACTTTAATCACAGACAGCAGGCAATTCGGGACCTCTCTTGGCAGAACAAATATGGTGCCTATTGCGAATTTCCAAGAAGAGAATTATAAAAATAATGTCTTGCGGTATTTGACTTTGAGCCCGGCTCCGGACTGCTTCGGTGCTTGCTATTCGGTAATAGAAAATCATCTCTATTTCGCAACCTGTTGCAAGCCAATAATTAATTTGATTGATAGTTCACAATAATAAAGAAAATGAAAAAAGAATTCATAGAACAACAAAAGGCGCGGTTGGAAGAAAATAAAAAAGCTCTCCAAAAGGAGCTAAGTCTTTTTGCCGAAAAAGACGAGAAAATAAAGGGCAACTGGAAATCCACTTTTCCTGACTTTGACAGCTCGGAAACCGGCGGAGCAAAACTGGAAATAGCCCAAGATGAAGTGGAGGAATACCTGAACCGCCTGCCAGTGGAGCATTCTATGGAAATCAAACTGCAGAACATAGACCTGGCGCTGGCAAAGATAAAGAAAGGCACTTACGGAAAATGCGATAAATGCGGAAAGAAAATTTCCATAGACCGGCTTGAGGCCTGCCCCGAAGCCCAATTCTGCGTGGACTGCAACAGCAAACCGTAAAACAATGGATAATCAACAAAACCCAGCAGTGGGTTTTTGGTTGTCATTCAAAAAAAGTAAATTTAACTATAATGCTATAATGGGGTCAACTCTATTTATCATACAGACCGAATGAGGGCGTTTATTATTTTTCTGGGGAAAACCGCCATATATGTGTACACATTACCATTTTCACTTGACAAGGATTTCAAAAAAGGTATCATATAATTGAAAGTCGCCTGCGCCCACTTCGGCGGTGCGCAGGTTTTATTTTTGTTATAATAAAATATATGGAGCGAGTTAATATTTTTATTGATGGTAGTAATTTTTACCATCTTATATTAAAAAAGATAGATGTTAAAGAGCCAAATTTTGATTTTGAAAAATTTGCTAAATTTCTATCTGGAGACAGACAAATCCCAGAAAAAGGAAAATATTTTTACACAGGAACCGTGAGAGAAAAGGACAAAAGACATAAAACAAGTAAAGCAATCTCTAATCAGAATATCCTTTTTTCTAAGCTTATTTCCACGGGTAACTGGAATATACGGACAAGCAAACTTAGGACAAGATTAGAAAAATTAAAATAGATGACCGGGTCGAGAATTTTAAAGAATTATCTCGCCTGGGGATAGATGAAATCGTTTATCAAAGATCTAGAGAAAAAGGCATTGACGTAATGATTGCCATAGACATTATTAATGGAGCTCTTAACAATAAATATGACACCGCCATTTTGCTAAGCTCTGACACGGACTTAGTCCCAGCCATAGATTTCGTCAGGAACAATTATAATAAAAGAATAGAATATATAGGTTTTTCAATGCCCAAAACTGAAGAATTCGAAGAAACGCGGCCAACAAAGAGATTAATCTATGCCACTGATCTTCAAAGAGTTTTGGTTGTTTCAGATATCAAAAATTTCGTGCTTGATTAATTATTCTGCTCAAAAAAATATCGCAAAATCCATTACCGGGTTTTTTAATTTGGAGAACTGAGATAAAATAAAAAAGAAATCAAAAAAATAAATCAATAGAACAATATCATGTCAGCAAAAATCTTCTCCGGCGCGGTGGTCTGCTTGGAAACTCAAATTATTGAAGTGGAGTCGGATATCTCTTACGGATTAAGGAGTTTTGAGATTGTGGGCTTGCCCGCATTGCTACGCCAGCCCGCATTGCTATGCAAAAGCGTTGCAGGCGGGCAAAGCGTTGCAGGCGGGGCTGCCTGATAAAGCGGTAGAGGAGTCGACCGTCCTCACAAAACATTCAAGGTGTTCTTGAAAATAAAACTCCTTCCGATAAGAAAAATAATTGGGCATAGAAGTGAAAAGAATTGATTAAAAAATAGAATTGATGTTGATTGTTTTTTCATCACAATTTTATAATCTATCAAGAACCCGCCATATGTGTGTGGACGTTATCCACGGCCATTGACTTCGATCCCCATATATGGTATTCTGGGCTCAGACTAATTCTAAGAAGGGATCTTGAATGAAGAGGAAAATATTGTGCTTGTTGATGGTCTGTTCTATTGCTTTCTTGATCGCGGGGTGTGACAAAGGACAGAAAGAAAGCGATGACTACATCATCTTATGGGACAATCTATCGGGCCCGACACGGGGAGGGGTTGAGGAAACAGCTGAATTTCTAGAGGGATGTGGATTGTTCGGCGAACATCCTCTTGAAAGATTCGTGGCCGCAGACAGTTTGGGAGGAAGCGCACATGGCACTTTCTTCTTTGCAAGCGGGTCTATCAACGCCGAAATCAAGTCGTTCCAATCGCTAAGCTTTGCCTGGCAGCCGGGAGATGATCGAATCATAATCAGCTCCCTGCCAATGGAAAAGATCGTGGTCGTGATAGACGAAAGCAAGGCATGCCCGACAATCAGATTCAAATTCCTCATCGATTCTTACCTGGACGAAACAGATTGCATGATAATCAGAGTTAACCCCAACATCGTAATCACTCCTGAGTTCATCGCTCATGCCACGATCCGCATCAATTCAAGCGATTTGGAGAAGGAAATCTATCTTCCTTTCCAGGGGAAGAATTAGTCGGCAACCGTCTCTCCCTAGACAAGGTCTTGTCTGGGGAGAGTCTTCTTTTCCGATAGAGAACAATGGTAAAGGGGGATCTCAATTTTTTATCATTGAAAACAACCAAATTAAAAAACCCATCACTGGGTTTTTGGTTTAGAGAAAATTAGGATACAATAATATATACAATATATGTCTACTAATATAAAAAATGTATGGCTTATATATTCTTAGATGAAAGCGGAGATCTCGGTTTTAACTTCAAGAAAAAGGGAACTTCAAAATTTTTTATCGTGACCTTTTTATTTATAGAAGGATCAAAAAATCCTATTGAAAAAATCGTTAAGAAAACACACTCTGAATTAAAAAAGAAGCTCAAGCGTCGAGTAGGGATATTGCACTCTGTTAATGAAAAACCCATAACTAGACAACGGCTTCTCAAACGACTATCAAAAAAAGACTGTGTTATAATGGCAGTTTGCCTTAATAAACAAAGGGTGTTCACCAAGTTGCAGGATGAAAAACAGGTTCTTTATAATTATGTTACTAACATTCTTCTTGACCGCATCTATACTAAAAAAATAATTCCCACAAATAAAGAAATCGAGTTGATGGCATCAAGGAGGGAAACGAATAAATTTTTGAACGAGAATTTTAAGGATTATTTAAACCGCCAAATCAAAGACGTTCATGAAGGGATTATTAAGATATCAATTAAAACTCCGGCAGAAGAAAAAAGTTTACAAGCGGTTGATTTTATAAGCTGGGCAATCTTTAGGAAATATGAAAAAAGGGATAATGACTATTATAATATTATTAAAAACAAAATCATTGAAGAAAATCCATTGTTCCCATAAAAAACAAAACCCCGTGTGCTATGTTGAGCAACCATCCGGAAGCCCACACACGAGGAATTACTCGTCATTGTTATTATAGCGAGAGATGTAATAAAAAGTCAATAGTTTTTATCCACAGAAAATTATGTCTTGTAAAATATTCTCCGGAGCTGTTATTGGATTAGACACTCAAATCATTGAAGTTGAATCGGATATTTCCTATGGATTGAGGAGTTTTGAGATTGTAGGCCTGCCCGATAAGGCGGTAGAAGAGTCGACTGTCCTCACAAAACATTCAAAGTGTTTCTGAAAACAAAATTTCTTCCGACAGAAGAGGTGGTTGGGCATAGTGTGAAAAATGGTGTCAACTCTATTTTCCCCTCTCCGAACAACCCCAAAAACCCATCACTGGGTTTTTGGTTTGAAGAGAATAGGACACAATGGAAAATATTAAGTTCTAAAAAGTATTATGAGTTCTAAAATCTTCTCCGGCGCTGTCATCGGGCTGGATACCCAAATCACTGAAGTTAAGTCGGATATTTCTTACGGGTTGAGGAGTTTTGATAAAAATAAAAATGGGGTCAACTCTATTTCCCTCTCTCTAGACGATAACCAAAAACCCACTACTGGGTTTTTGTGTTTGAGAAAAATAGGATACAATAACAAAAATAATATACAATGATTACAATTAAAAAGTATTATGAGTTGTAAAATATTCTCCGGCGCGGTGGTCGGCTTGGAAACTCAAATCATTGAGGTGGAATCAGATATTTCCTACGGATTGAGGAGTTTTGAGATTGTCGGCCTGCCCGATAAGGCGGTAGAAGAATCAAAAGAAAGAGTAAGGTCAGCCATAAAATCCTGCGGGCTTCATCCTCCTTTTTCAAAACCGGAAAGAATTTTGATTAATTTGGCCCCCGCTGATTTAAAAAAAGAGGGCTCGCTTTATGACCTGCCCATTGCCATTGCCTATCTCGTAAAAAGCAAACAAATCAACGCGGATTGCGAAGGGAAAATGTTTGCCGGAGAATTGTCGTTAGACGGAACCCTGCGCCCGGTCAAAGGAGCGCTTTCTTTTGCGCTTGAAGCCAATAAAGCAGGATTTTCCGAAATAATCCTGCCAATTGAAAATGTTAAAGAAGCGGCTCTGTGTCAAATTAATGCCAATAAAAACAATTTAAGAATAATCGGAATTGATTCCTTGCAAACCGCAATAAATTATCTGGAAGGGAAAATAAACATTGAGCCGGCAATGCTGGATATGAAAGAGGTTATTAAAAACAATGACTACCGGATTGGGTTGGACTGGGTGAGGGGACAAGAGCATGCCAAAAGGGCGCTGGTGATTGCCGCGGCCGGAGCCCACAACCTCCTGTTTATCGGGCCGCCGGGCGGAGGAAAAAGCTTACTGGCAAAGTCCCTGCCCTCAATCCTACCTGACTTGTCAGTGGAAGAAATGCTTGAGCTCACCAAAATCTACAGCATTTCCGGAATGCTCTCCAAGGAAGAACCGATTGTGACAAAGAGACCTTTCCGCGCCGCCCACCATACTGCTTCCAAGGTTTCAATAATCGGCGGAGGCACTCCGGTCCGTCCGGGTGAAATTACTCTTGCCCACCGGGGAATCTTGTTTTTAGACGAATTCCCGGAATTTAACAAAGACGTATTGGAGGCCCTGCGGCAGCCCCTGGAAGACGGAACTATAACCGTAATGCGGGCAACCCAAAGAATCACCTTTCCCTGCCATTTCAGTTTGATTGCCGCGGCCAACCCCTGCCCTTGCGGGCATTTGAACGACCCGAACCATCCCTGTTCCTGCGTTCCCTCACAAATAGCAAAATACAAGCGCAAACTTTCCGGACCAATAATTGACAGGATTGATATGGTGGTGGAATTGCCTCAAGTGCAGTTTGAAAAACTAATCGCTCCCAACAGCAGTCAGGAAACAATTAAGGCAAGAAGGGAGATAGAAAAAGCGAGAAAAATTCAGAATGAGCGATTTCAAGAGAATAAAGCAATGACTAATAGCGAAATGGAGATACCGGAAATAAAAAAATACTGCCAAATAAATTCAGCGACAAATAATATTCTGAGGGGCTATGTTAACTCTGGCAAGCTCTCAGCCCGCGGTTATCATCGGGTATTAAAAATAGCCCGCACTATTGCGGACTTAGCAGGGACAGAAGAGATTACGCTTGAAAATCTGCATGAGGCATTGATGTACCGCCTCGCTGAATCCTCTTGTTAATACCAACTATTTAACGCCAATTTCGCAAACGGATTTACTGCGCCTCGCACTTCAAAATGAAGGTGGCATCCGCCCGGACCAGCAGGGATGGTGTGTCCTGAATAGCCAATATATCCGATTATCTGGCCTTGAGAAACTTTCTGCCCGGCAGAAACGGCAATCTTTGACATATGGCCGTAGAAAGTAACCACTCCGTTAGGGTGCAGGATTCTTACATAGTTGCCTGCCTGTTTATCCCACCCGGTCCTTTGTATTTCCCCTTGGGCAGCGGCAAAAATAGGGGAACCGCATTCGCCGGTTGAAAAATCAATGGCATTATACGAGTGAAGTCCTCGGGTGATTCTCCAAGGCGAAGGCACCGGGACGATAAAGTATGAATTAGGGATGGCTGTTGTTGGAGCCGAATATGTTTTTATCAATGCTGGCTTAACGCCTCCGGGGATAATCAGAATATCTCCCACAACAACGGTCCCGTTTTCCGGCAAATTATTAAAAGCAATGATGCCGTCCTGCGATGCTTTGTAATCCCTTGCTATCTCGCTTATGGTGTCCCCGTTTTGCACAATATACATAGCGCCTGTCACAGGCAGGATAATCAATGTTTTGCCGACAATGAGAGTTGATTTTGCGGTTAAATTATTTGCCCAAAGGATAGTTTCTGCGCTAATATCAAATTGTTGGGCAACACTACTGATAGTATCGCCTTTCTGAATAACATACTCCTCCACTCCGGTTTCATTATGGCTTGTCCCACTGCCGGCCCCTAATGATGCTAAGGCCTTATAATCCAGGACTGTCGAGGCGGAAACCGCCAATAAACTGTTATCTTGAATGGAGAACAAATCGGGATAGTGTTTTTTCTCCTCCCCTTGGCAAAGAGTGGAACAGGAAGATTGCGAGGAATTCTCTTCGCTTAAAATATTCGAAATGGCTGGTGTAATAACCGAAGAATCCTTACTGCTTGCATTGACGATAAGGATTGCTACGAGGAACAAGAATAAGAAAAAACAGGGCTTAATGCATTTCTTAAGCCAAAGGGGTAAATTTAAGTTTTTTCCAATCGTAGGAATAGCTTTGGGCGGGCAGAAGAATCCTTAATTCCGCTGTCGCCTGTTATCTAAACTATCAAATCCGCCTGATTACCATTGTAATCCCAAAAAGCCAACTTAGTCAAGTTTTTTATCCACAAAAATGGATTTGTGCTCAAAACAAACAATCAAATCTCTTTTGAAAAACAGCAATATTTCTCCGTCCAAAAAATTGGGCCAGAATTTCTTGATTGACGGGGGGATAATCGACAAAATAATCGGGTTTGCTGATTTGAATAATCAGGATACGGTTTTAGAAATAGGGCCTGGGCTCGGTTGCCTAACCCAGGCATTGGCGCAAAAAGCAAAACAAGTGGTCGCTATTGAAAAAGACCCTAAGCTGTTAGAAGTGTTGAAAAATAACTTAAGGGAGCTCGACAATGTAAAAATTATTTTTGGGGATATTCTTGGGATTGAAATCCAAAATCCAAATGTCAAATGTCAAATCAAATCCAAAATCCCAATATCAAATAAATACAAGGTAGTGGCGAATTTGCCTTACAATATCGCCCTGCCGGTAATCAGAAGGTTTATAGAAGCGACAACTCCTCCGCAATTAATGATTTTGATGATTCAGAAAGAAGTGGCGCAGAAAATATGCGGAGAAAAATCATGTCTCCCGAAAATCGCGGTTGAAATGTTCGCCAAACCGGAGATATTGTTCTTTGTCCCCAAAAAATCATTTTTCCCGGAGCCAAAGGTTGACGGCGCAGTCATAAAAATATCTGAAATCCGAGATAAGAATCCTAAAATGGACAAAGAACTATTTTTTAAAATCGTGAAAGCCGGATTTGCTCATCCCAGAAAAACAATTTTAAATAATTTGTCAAAAGAGTTGAATATACCCAAAAACGACACGGCTCAATGGCTAGAAAAGGCGAATATCCCCGGCCCCAAAAGACCTGAAGACCTTAATTTGCAGGAGTGGATAAAACTTGTTGATGGTTTTGATTTTTAATTTGTGTTAAAATTACCAAATAACCGAGACCTAAAATGAAATTAAAAAACTTCCTTATCACATCAAAGCAGAAAATTTTCCTTTGGCTGGTTTTTGCCATTACTATGATTTTTGCGCCTACGCATCCTGTTAGGGCGCAATTCGGCATAGAAATCTTGACCGCGCCCTTTGTTTTTCTGGCAAAACTGGGAATGGCCCTTCTTATCGCCCTGCCTCTCTCTTTCTTCTGCCTTGAAATAGCCCAGATATTTCTAACCTGGGCCGCTAACCCAAATTTAGTGGGAGGAGTTGCCAGTAATACCTTCGTCCAGGCGGGCTGGACAGTGGTCAGGGATTTTGCCAATCTCTTTTTCATTTTAATCGTGGTGGCCATTGGAATAGCCACCGCTTTGAGAGTCAAGCAATACGAAGTAAGAAAGACCCTGCCCCGCTTGATTATTGTCGCCATATTGATAAATTTCTCGCCCGTAATCTGCGGAGCAGTGATAGACGCAGCCAATATCATTACTAACTTCTTTTTTACCGCCGGCGCCGGGGGATTCGACAACGTCATCACTTTTTCAAAGGGCTCTTGGGGTTGGTTAAAAGAGAATTTTGGCACCATTAGCGGTGTTTGGGCGGAAATTAGGACAGGCAGAATTTTCTTCAAAATGATAGCCGTGACTGTATTCAACCTTTTCGGAGCATTTGTCTTATTCTTAATGGGAATACTTTTCATTGTAAGAAATCTCGCTCTGTGGATTTTGGTGATCTTGTCACCTTTGGCGTTCTTAGGAGCCATATTGCCAAAAGGCGCAGTGATTCCGGGGGTCCCAAAGAAAAAAAATATTTTTGGCATGTGGCGCGACCAATTCGTAAAATGGGTTTTTATCGGAGTCACCGGTTCCTTCTTCCTTTATTTGAGCCAGCTGATGATGCAACTACAAGTAAAATCCCTTTTTAACAATCAAGGGCCTACCACAGAAGCATCGGAAGTCGGAGGAAATATAATGACCGGCTTAATGATAATGGCCGTACCTTTGATTTTCCTTGGCATAGGGTATTTTGTCACTGTTTCCAGCTCCGCGCAGGGCGCCGGCGCTATCACAGGATTAGCTAAAAAGGGGTTCGCCTATGGGAAAAAGACAGCCCAAGGTGCGGCGATAAACAGACTAAGAAAAGACATAGGGCAACCGATAAAAAATAGTTATGGAAGCGCTAAAAGAACTGTCCAAAAAGCGGCTGGAAGAATAATATCAGCCCGGCCAACCGATGCCGAACGAAAGGCGAGTTGGGATCAATCCTCTGGCTTAGGAAGGGCTGGCAAGATTGTGGCCAGAGCCGTGATTCCTTATAAAACCAGAGAAAGATGGAAAGCTCAAGCAACGGCAAAAATAAAAGAAGGGGACGTAGGTAAGGTGGAAAAAGCAAAGGCAGAAGCAAATAAATTAAATACTGCGGAAGCGCGCAAGGCGGGATATTTAGAAGCCAAGAAACAACGCGACAAGGAAAAACAACTCGGCTATATTCAGTCAGCCATAGAAAAAGGAGAATTAGACGGTTATTCAAATCAAGAAATTCAGCGCGCTATACGAGATGCCGGACAAATCAATAAAAAATTGGCAGAGGAAATAATGCAATCCGCACCCAATTTGGCCAAACAGGTTTATGACGAATATCATCAAGCGCATCCGAATATAATGAATGAATATAACAATCTAAACACACAGCGAAATGATTTAGACGCTCAACGGATAGCTGCCCAGAATGCGGGCAACAATGGTTTAGCAAATCAGTTACAAGGACAAATGGACGCATTACAAAGGCAGATGGATAGAGCCAAGCGACCAGCAGACGAGAGAGGTCTATGGATATCGCCTGAAGACACGCAGCGTTACGGCGGATTGGAGGAAAAAATTGTACTTACTACTAAAACAAAGGATGTCGGTAAATTTAGAAAAAATTACGTAAAGACAAACAGATTTATGGAAATTATTCAGGATGAAGCTCATCAAGGGAAAAATGCTTGGTCTGGAAACAACTTATCAAAAATAGCGGAAGAATATGGAACGCCCGTAGCTGACCTGTATAATGCCACATCTGACAGAATAAATCGAGCCGGAAACTGGATGCATAATATCGCTGGAAAACGTCACCACATAAAAAGATATATTACAAACAACCCCGGAGCTATTGCGGCAGGATATAGACTTCCCGAAGGTGTTTCTGAAGATGATGATGGAGACGATGAAGGAAAGAAAATAATAATCCCGTCTTCAACCAATGCAAGGACAACTAGCAAGGAAAATATGGATGAAAAACAAAGAGCAGAAATGGAAGAAGAGTCTAGAAGGAAAAGTGAGGAAAGTTCCAGAAGGCGGGAACCTAATCCTGATGAAAGGGGCGACCGCGGTGAAGAGGAAAGAGAGGGAAGGGGCGGACGCGAGCCCAGAGATGACGAAAGGTAAATAAAAATTTAAAACAGGGCTGTCCCTCCGGACAGCCCTGTTTGGCTTCCACCTCCTATGCCGACTCTTCTTCTGATTTTGGGGTCGGCTTTTTCTTGTCTGCCGGCTCATTGGTTGCAGCAGATTGTAGCCATTTCAGCAGGAGCGCCGGGACTGCCCCAAGGGATCCCTTCTCTCCGCCTCCCTGATTCAGGGCAACTGCCCATGCTCCTCCATGCTTAGCAAGAGTATCTGTCAGCTCAAAGGCCAAGGCCGTCCTTAGTGCCTCGGACTCCTCTCCCATCCCCGCTCCTTGGAGTTTTTCCTTCATATCCAGCACGGGTCCAATTCGCTCCGCGCTCTCTTGAAGGGCCTTATACAGGGCTGCTTCTGTCTTAAGCTTCTCTACCCGCACGCGCTCGCGGGCTTCCTCAATCTCCTTGGAGAGCTTAACAGCTCCGCAAAAGGCCCCTGTAATCTGTAGTATGCCTCTTTGGTGGGCATCTATGGTAATGAGGTTGTCCAAGCTCGCAGCGATACCCCTATAGAGCTTTGGAAGAGGGATTAGGCGGGTGATTTCTTCATCAAGATCCTCTATCGCCGGGTTAGACATATCCGGCACCGCGTCAATAGCTGTCATCGTCGCAAGGAGCGTTTTTTTCAGCGCCCTCACTCTCTTCAGTTTTTCCTTGGCAACGCCCTCGGCTTCGCGGATTCGGTCCAAGATGTTATCACGGATCATTCCCTCGTCAGTCGCTTCTGCGACTGTAAGGGTTTGTATATACCCCACGATAAGCGAATTGGCCTTATTCCGAATCCAGTCCGGCCAATCTTGGACGCCGTACACCGCTGCCACGATATCGCCAAACCCAACACCCATTTTCAAGACGAGGGTGTAATCTCGAAGATAGATGACCCCATCATGTATTTGGATCTTGGGCAGTTCCCCTGGCGGTAGGGGGATGAGGTCAAGCACCCTTTCGTGCGGCCTCATCAACTTTCCCTTCGTATCTATGAAGGGTATCGTCAGGTGAATGCCCGGACAGAGAGCGTCTTTCCTCCTTCCGAACCTCAAGCGGAGCCATGTTTCCGGCTCTGGAACAATCCATACGCCCCAGCAAACTAAGCCCCCGAGCGCAAGGATCTCCCCAAGAAACGACCAGCCCTTGGGAATCGCGAAGAGGCCCAAAACGAATATCAAGAGTCCAGCCCAAAAACCGACATTGGCAAAAATCCTGAAAATTCGTCTCTGCACCTCTACCCCTCTTTCTTGTCCTTGGCGCCCTACTCCTTGCCCTGCTCTCGCGGCAACCTGTCCAGTTGCAACCTCTGTTGGCATTTTGCCCATCTCCTTGCGCTTATACGCTTCTTTTTTGTTCGTTGTGAAGGTGCTGCTTGTGCCGCTATGTCTAAACGGAGAATTCCGATGAATCTCCTTTGTTTCTTTATGCCTATATTATACCAATAATCACCGCCTGTGTCAATGGCACGATGGGCGGGGTAGCGATGGTTCCCGCTCTGTTGATTTCTTTCTGTTAATTGCTGTGTTAAAATGGATTACAGGAAATTATTATGATAAAATTAAAGAATTGAAGATTAATATTATGGAAGAATTATCTAGAGACGAACTTTGGGCAATTTATAATACCCTGCCCGCCACTTTAAAAGACGCCATATTTTCAGAAGACACTGCTGATGCTATTTTTAATATCTGCAAACTCTACGAAATAGATAAAAACTCGGAAGTGGCGAAGATAATCGGCAGAATTTTGATGGGTCTCCTGCCTCCGGAGTTCCTGAGAGATACGCTTCAGGAAGAAATCGGACTTAAAGAAGATATTGCCAAAAAAACAACTATGGAACTGGAGCATTTCATCCTGAATCCGGTCAAAAAAGAATTGGACGCCCTGTACGAAGAAATAGAAGGAAAAGAGGAAAAGCCAGTAGGCGATACAAAAGAACAACCCACTGAAGAACCGAAGAAAGAAGACAGCTATAGAGAACCCATACAATAATCAAATCAAGTAAAATCCCAATGTCAAAATCCAAATGACAAATCAAGCCCAAAATCCAAAATTATTATTATTTGACATTTGGATTTGGGATTTGATTTGATATCTGACATTTGGGCTTTGGATTTTTAACTATGGAGTATCCTCTGCCACAATTTTTATCAATAAAACCAAAGGTTGCCGGACCCCTTAATTTAATGCAACTGTTGTATATCGTGGGCGGGGCAATCGTGGCCGTTATTTTCTACTTCACCGCTTCCCTCACCACCTTTATCATAATGGGCATCCCGATTATGGTGGTTGCTTTGATTTTGGCTTTTGGCAAAAGAAAAGGATTCCCGATTCCCACCATCATCGGCCGTTCTTTTATGTTTATCTTTGCCAGTAAAAGATATCTCTGGAAAAAAGTGGACACGCCGGCAATCGTGCTTCCAAAAGCGACCAAGGCAAAGGCCGCAGAATTAGAAGACGATAAAGCGGTGAGCTTAAAAATTTCCGGCCAGAGCAGATTGAAAGAAATTGGGCGGCTGATTGAAATTCATCCCAAGTAAACTAATTTTGTATTATGAATCTTTCATCCCAACAATTCCTGCCATTAGAACAAATAAAAGAGGGCATTATGATATTGAAGGACCATAGTTTGAGGGGCATAATGATGGCCTCCTCCCTTAATTTCGCCCTCAAAGCCACTGACGAGCAGGAAGCGATTATTTATCAATTCCAGACATTTTTAAATGCTTTAGATTTTTCCTGCCAAATCTTTATCGCTTCAAGAAAAGTGAATATTACCGGCTATCTGGAAAAACTAAAAGAAGTGGAGAAAAAACACGAGAATGAATTGATGGCTGCCCAGACCAGGGAATACCGGAAGTTTATTGAAAAAATAGTGGCTGGCGGTTCCATCATGAATAAAAATTTCTACATAATCGTGCCTTTTTACCTCTCGGAAATGTACGGAGGCGCTACCAAAGGAGGAATACTCACTCTAAAAGCAGCGCCGACCTTAACCGAAGAAATGTTCCAAAGGGCAAAATCTCAACTTTATCAAAGAATGGAATTTCTGTCTTTGGGCTTGAGAAGGTGCGGGGTTTGGAGCGTTGCCTTACAGAGCGAAGAATTAATAGAGCTTTTATGGAGTATGTCCCACCCCAAAGAATCCTCTGTCGGCTATTACCCGGAGATTCCGCCTGAATTAATACAATAACGAATAAAATGAAACTGCCTTCTTTAAGTGAATTATTGGGAAGAAAGACGGCCTATGAAGCCGGCGCGGAACCGCAAGCAATGAATTTGCTTGATTTTATCGCTCCGCCGGCCATTACCATCGGGTCTGATTATTTCCAAATCGGGGAAAAATTCGCCAAATCATATTTTATCTTTTCCTATCCAAGATATTTGAGCACCGGGTGGCTGGCGCCGATTATAAACCTGGATATTCCTTTGGATATCTCCATTTTCTTTCATCCGATTGACACTGGGCTTGTTTTGAAAAAATTAAGCAAAAAGGTTACCGAGGTTCAGTCCGAGATTATGGAAAAAGAGGAAAAGGGACTGATTCGAGACCCGGTGCTGGAAACCGCGTACAAAGATATTGAGATATTAAGAGACCGGCTCCAAACAGCGCAGGAAAGAATGTTTAGGATAGGGCTTTACCTGACCATATACGCTGACGATAAAAAGGAATTGGAAAAAATAGAGGGCACGATTCGCTCGATTCTGGAATCAAAATTGGTCTATATAAAACCAGCTCTCTACCAGCAGGACCGGGCGATGGTTTCCGCCTATCCCGCAGGCATAGACCGGCTTCAGGTGCATACCTCCATCAATACCAGCCCGCTTTCCACAATTTTCCCTTTCGTGTCTTTTGATTTGAGTTCCAATGAAGGAATCCTTTACGGAATCAATCAGCATAACAGTTCGCTGGTCTTGTTTGACCGATTCAGCTTGGAGAACGCTAACTCGGTCGTGTTCGGAAAAAGCGGCGGCGGCAAAAGCGTTTTATCATTTGAGCCGGTGCTGATAAGCGAAAACGGCCAAACCAAAGTTGAAAATATCGGCAAAGTGGTGGAAAGAGCGATAGAAAAATACGGGTGTCAAAAAATTGACGAGGAGCTGGAAGGAGCGCTAAATCCATCCATTAAGGTTTGGAGTTTTGATAAAAATCTTAAAGGCAGTTGGTCAACAGTGACAGTCGCGGCCAGGAAAAAAGCCCCTGAAACATTTTATAAATTCAGAACCCGGAGCGGGAGAGAAGTGAGCACAACCGGAGACCATAATATGCTAATCATCAGAAACGGACAAATCGTGGCTGAGAAAAGCGCTGAAATCAAGGCAGGGGAATTCATCCCGTTGTCCAGAAAAATTTCCGAAAACTCCTCTCCGGATAAATTCATAAACCTGCTTGAATTGTTGAAAAACTCCCGCTTGATTTATATTTCCAAGGCGGAAAAAATCATTAAAAAATATTATCATCAGATAAAAAATCTTGAAGGGAATTCCTCGTTAGGGAAATATCTCTATAAATACAAGGCTGGCCGGAGAATTCCTATTAAATATTTCTTGGAAATCATCAATTCTTTAAAAATTCCGGAAGCCGAGTTTAATGATTTGAAGATTGTTTCCAAAAACGGAGACCTCGGCAATGGTTTGAAGATAAACCTACCTATTTCAGCCGACTTATTGAAAATAATCGGTTTTATAACATCAGAAGGGACAGTGGGCGAACACTTTATAAATATCAGCAACCAGGACGAGGGATTCATCAAGGAGTGTATGGATTCTTTCAGAAATATTGGAATCCCCTGTTATCGGACAGATAAAGCGGTTATTTGCGCCAGCCGCGTTTTCACGGAAATCATCAAATCATTGGGCGGAAAACAAAAATCCGGAAACAAAAAGGTATTGCCATTCATATTCAATGCGGAAAAAGAAAAAATCGCGCCATTTCTTTCCGCTTATTTTGAAGGAGACGGGGAGGTGGAACATAATAAAATATGTGTCACGACCAAATCAAAACAATTATCATCTGAAATCTCTTATCTGCTTTATTATTTTGGAATCATTGCCCGGATTCAAAAGAAAATCAAATACGCAGCCAATACGAAAAAGAAACTTAAACAAACATACTGGCAGATTTCTATATCAGGCAAAAGCGATTTGGAAAAATTTGCCCAAGAAATCGGGTTCATTTCCGGCAGAAAAACAAATAAACTGAACAGTATCATAAAAGAAAACGGAAATACCAATGTTGATATAATTCCGGGTCTGACCTCGTTATTTGGAGAAATGTACAATGCCTGCCCTCCGCTTCTTATGGGGATGCCGGAAATTTCCGCCCTGAAGTGCGGGGTTTATAATCCTTCGCCGGATAATTTAAAAAGAATAATAGAAAAAATAGAAAAAAGGGTTGTTTATTTTAAAGAGCGGGGAGAACAAATAAAAATCCTGTCGGAATTGCCTAGAATTCAGGAATTAATTGAGCGCGGAGAAAGCGATAAATCGCTAAACAAGGAATTATGGAATTATCTTGGCCCCAGCTGGCAACTTGTAAAAACCAACCAAGTTGACCCGGGCTTTGAAAATGTATCAAAAATCATCAATGTAATTTATGGCAATGATTATAATCTGTCGGAAATCAAAAAAGAGATTCATCAGGGATTCAAAGAAATGGATATCTCTATTAAGGACTATAATCGCACCGTCCAGTCGGCATTAATAGACAGACCGGATTCGAATACCAGATACCGCACCATTCAACAAGCCGGTCAGCTCATTTGGCAGAGATACCAGACAGTTTTAAGAAATGGCCTTCCAAAAATTGAGAACACGCTTACGCGCCTAAAAACTCTGGCCAATTCTGATTTATTCTTTGATGAAATTGTCAGCATTGAAAAAATTGCCAACCAGAACGAGCAATATGTTTATGACTTAACGGTGGACAATGAAGTGTTTCTCTGCGGGAACGGCGGAATGTTCGTGCATAATTCTTACGCTGTCAAGTTGGAGGTTTTACGGTCGTTAATGCTTGGAATTGAATCAATTATCATTGACCCGGAAAACGAGTATAAATTCCTCTCCGACGCAGTGGGCGGCAAGTTTTACAATATCTCTTTGGCCTCGGAAAGTCATATTAATCCTTTTGACCTGCCCGAACCGTTGGAAGGTGAAGGCCCAAAAGATGTCCTGCGCTCCAATATTATCAATTTGGTCGGGCTGATGAGAATAATGCTTAGCGGGCTTACGCCGGAAGAGGACTCCATTATTGACCAGGCGATTAACGAAACATACGCGGCCCGCGACATTACCGCAGACACAGATCCTGTTTTATGGAAAGAAAGAGTGCCTTTGCTGGCTGATTTGGAGTCAGTGCTGGAAACAATGGAAGGCGCTGAATCGCTGGTTAAGCGATTAAGAAAATTCACCAAAGGCGTCTACGCGGGATTCTTTAATTATCCGACAAATATAATAATGGACAATCCCTTGGTCGTTTTCGGCATTAAAAACCTGGAAACGGAATTAAGGCCGTTGGCGATGTTCATTGTTATGCGCTACATCTGGAATGCCATCAAAGAGGATTTGAAAAAAAGAATCTTGGTGATTGATGAGGCCTGGTGGCTGATGCAGACAGAGGACAGCGCCTCTTTCCTCTACGGAATTGTAAAAAGAGGCAGAAAATACTGGCTCGGCACAACCACCATCACCCAAGATGTCAATGATTTTATGAAATCAGAATACGGCCAGCCGATTATTACCAACTCTTCTCTGCAGTTATTGATGAAACAATCGCCCGCCACTATTGAAGTGGTAAAGGAAACATTCAACCTCACTGACCAGGAGAAATATCTTCTTTTGGAAGCGCCGATCGGCGAAGGAATATTTTTTGCCGGGGAAAAACATGTTTCCATCAGAGTGGTTGCTTCTTACGCCGAAGACCAGATTATCACCACCTCGCCCGAAGAAATGATTAAAATCAAAAAACTTAAAAAAATAAGAGAAAATGCCTGAAACAATGTCGGCAATGGGGATTATGAAACTGCTAATCGCTATCATATTGGACGGCGCTACTCTCATTTGTTTATGGTTTTACACTCTTGGTGGTCCGGGGATATTTATCGGCGAAACTCTTTCCTATGTCCCCAAAATATTAAGCTTGGTCTTTCTCGGGGGTTGGAGTTTATCAGGCAAAGATAAAAAAATAAATATGGGGAATAAGAAGGTCTTATGGAAACTTATTCCTGGAATCGGAAATCTTCCTTTTAATACTCTAAACCAGATAACCGCGCTTAACGCTGCTTAAAACGATTCTTAATTTTCAACAATGTCCGGTAAAAAAAACATTCTTTTTATCGCCTTGGTTTTGCTGGCTGTTTTTTTATTAACAATAATCCATTGTTCAACCGTAAGCGCAGCTAAATTAGAGAATATCTATCCAAATATCCCAGGAGCAGTAACACCAACCACTACTGAAACGCCCCTGCCTGTATTATTCAAATATCTCTACAATCTTTCCATTATTTTAGCCGGAGTTATCGCCTTTGTGGTCACGGTCTGGGGAGGGATTAGATACATTTTAGCCGGTCCCCAGCCCGGAAAATTGACGGATGCCAGAGAGCAAATCGCTCTCGGATTTGTAGGAATGATAATTATTTTTGGCTCATATGTCATTGTAAACACCATAAATCCCGATTTCACGAAACTAACCGTAATCCTGCCGGTTAATAAATTCACCGGCACCCTTCCGCCGCCAAGCGATACTTCTAATATTGATATCGGCCTTTTTGAGATCCCGGTCGGTTCAATCATTACCTCTGAATTCGGGGCTTCTTCTTTTCTGGCAACCACCAGCCCTGATATTGATTACGCCAATACCGAATGGCCGTCAGCCACTACCAGCACCAGCACTTATGACACCGACTTTCAGGGCGCTCTTTTCGGGGCGCGTTTAAGGCGGGTTTATGAGGTGGCAAGCACTACTGTGCCGGCGGCCCAAAAACTTCACGATTTGAGCACGGAACTCAAAGACCTTACAGATGACTGCACTTGCATGTATGAATGCCAAGGAAATTTCGCAATAGTATGTGAAACAGATGAGAATTGCGGTTGCGACGAAGGATATCTGTGCAGTGACGACACAAAAGATAAAATGAAAGAAAAAATAACGGAAATCGGGTCTTTAAAAGACGCTTTCAAGGCATTTTTAAATCCTAACTCTCTGGTGAAGGATTATTATAATAATAACCAGTCCGATATTGACGGTCTGGATGATAATGAAATAAAAGACATCATCCAAACGATGATTGAAGTGGAAAATAAAGGAGGATACAGTCCGAAAACAGATCTTTTAGAAAGAGATGTAGGAAGAAATCTTTTTGAAATGACTTTTCTTATAAACGATATGAAGAAGATAAAAAGAATGCTTAATCCTTACGACCAGGATGTGGGATTTTTAAGTTTGCTGACCTTTGCCGAAGCCACCACCTTAGAATCCACTATGGATGTCAGCTCTACGATTTATAATTATTATGTCACTTTTGCCTCCGGCTTGGAAAAAATTGACGAAAAAAACGACCCAGCCACTTTTTATTCCGCCGCCACCCTGCCTTACCCTTATGGACCGCCCGGCACCCAGCCCTATAATCAGAATATCCCCGAGCCCGACCTCTTGCAATACTTAGATAAACAAAAAATATCTTATCCTGAAAATATCGCTTTCGCAGACGAGCCCTATACTCCGCCGGATGTAAAATTTAATTTTGACACCCCACCAACCACCGGCGGGGTCTGCAATTATATCGTGGAAATACCCATTGGCCGGGCTCTTGATGAAGCCATTAAACTTGCCCAAGCCATCAATAAAGAATTATTCAATATTTTTATTAAAGGGCAGGCGGAAATAATCGGCGCTAATATGTTAATAAAGGCAGCGGAAAAATTCGCAGACCTGAAATGTGCTGACGGCTGCATTCAGCCAAAATGTTTGGAGGAACTTGGAGTACCTGGTTGTGTCCCTCCTAGTATAGTTCTTCTTGGTTGGAAATGCTATCCCAATGGGGAAACGGTGTTGTTAAACGCATATACTGGTATCGCTATGGATCTTATTAAGTTGACCACTATCCCGGGCATAAATCTCGCGCTGGACGATATTGAAACCTCATTTAAAAAATTGGACTCCCAGGAGCCGATTTTAACCGACTATGTCTGCCCAGACATAGAAGGAAATTGCCTGAGCAAAGACGGCACAGTCCAAGATGACAAAATAGAAAAAAGGGAGTATACTTTAAAAGATAAACTAATCGAGGTCCAACTTTTATTGGACCGCTCCCGAGAACTGGTGGGCCAAGCCAAAGAAAAAAGCGTTTATGAAATATTGCTGGAGGACTATATCGCTCTTGATCTTGGGGAATATTATAAAAATTTATTGGATTACATAAGGGGGATTGACTCTATCAATAAAACCGACCTTCAGGACTGCCACATAATGTCCGGCACCATCAAAAAAATAGAGGGCAAAAACTACAGCACCTCATTGATGAATTGCCGGGATGCCAAACTCTTGGACCTGATAGATTTTCACGATAAAGAAGTGTGCAGTCCCAACCCTTACCTCGACGCCAATTTTTATTTAAACCCTGATGCACGCGCCTTACGGCCAATCAGTTGTTATTGCTATGACGAGGATGCTGACAAAAATTACTATAACAAAAGCGATTTCCCGGAACTTTATCAGAGTGTAAGCCTTGTCATTCCCAGTTTTGCGGCTGATATAGAAGATTTAGACGCTGACGCTTTGCAGGATATGGCAAACCAATGGCAGGATGCCCGCATAGATTTGAATAATTTCGCCGGGTTTGGTAATGATTATTTTTGCTGCATAAAGAACTATGAAGAATAAAAAGATAAAAAAAAATCGTATTGATAATGAGCATTTTAGCGGTTCTTTCCTGCGCCGGCTTAATATACGCCCAAGACAGCGATAGTTCGCTTGAATTAGAATATCCCACTTTAGGCGGGATGCAAGGTCCCCAAAGCACCAGCGTCAAATTAACAACCTATATCCGCTATCTTTATAACTTCGCCATTATCAGCGGCGGGCTGATCGCTTTATTGTCCCTAATTTACGGCGGATTTCGGTTTTTGACCTCTACTGGCAATCCAGCTGCCATCACTGACGCCCGGGGACAAATTTTAGCCGGCTTCCTTGGCCTAGTGGTTATTTTGGGCTCATATATAATACTCAATGAACTGAATCCTGATTTAATATCTTTACGAACTCCGGGTATTACGAAACACGGAAAAGGAATAATCTTATACAACCAAGCCAACTGCGGAGGATTAGGGGATTATGCCGACACCCCTGAAACTACCGATAATATTCCAGACGGACTTCTTTATAAAGCAATAAATAGCAGCGGTTCAGCAACGCTGGGGAAAAACCAAGATGGAAAAGATATCCTGCCTGTTTCTTTATACTCTTTCCAAGATTCAGAACAATTAATAATACAATTCTATGCTAATGAAGATTGTAAAAACAATGTCCTTCCCTCGCCCAAACTACAAGCAAACCAATGCTTGGAGATTGATGCCTCCAATGTTAAATGCATAAAATTTATCTGGTACAAACCCGGGGTCTGGGTGTTCAATAGATTAGATGACGGAGGCAGTGTGCCTGACCCGGGCGACTTGCCTCTTAATTGGGAGGAAGGCAAGGACTACATAGTGGTTCAGGGCAATCAGGATTCTCTACCCGACAAGTTTAGCGACAAGGTTTTGGGCATAGCAATTGTGCCCAGTAAAGAGTCGCGGGGAGGATTAGGGCAAAACTATGGCGTAATTGCCCATAATATGTCCGGCGGTATATCGGAAGAAAAGGGCTGGGCGCATATTTATCTTCCCGGATGCGGCTCTACCAAAAAATGCAAAATGATGAGAGGAGAGATAACCGTATTCGGTCCATTTTATGACCCCAATAAAGATTATGACTCTGACACCAATAACTACGAATTTTCCCACATCTCTTCTTTAACGATATTTAATGTTCCAAAAACAGAGGAAACAAGCAGTAAAGAGATAAAGGTTTGCCGGCAGGATCGCTGTGAGCCGCAATGGGTGGGCGATAAGTCATATGATGTTTCTAAAACATACTCTCCCGCAAGCGGGCTTAGAGAAATAACCGGCACTTTTGGCAAGGCGGTTTCTCCTTACAACCCCGGTAAGAGTATAATATATGGAATAAGTTTTGAAGGCGTAGAATGGGATGGTACCAATAAAGCCATCGCAATTAGAGAGCATGACCCTAAGTTTGACGATGTACAAGAGGGAGTATCAGCTATTGAAATAGACGAAGGAGCCCATTATTTACTGCTCCTTTACGAACATTTTATTGATGATTTTTCAAAAATCAATGAAAATGTTTCCACTGACGCAGCCATTATCAATATATCCCAAACATCTTTGAGAACCATCCAGATGAATGACCGGGTGGGCACCATTATCGTTATCAGGACAGAGGCGAAGGATTAAGCCGGCTTGATAATGATTTTGCGGTAAGGGTCTGTGCCGATGCTCTCGGTTTTAACATCGCTTCTCTCTTGAAGTTCCATATGAATAATCCTCCTTTCGTAAGCTGACATCGGTTTCAGCTCTTTTTCTTGTTTGGAAAAAGCCACATCATCAGCATAACTTCTGGCAATGTCTTTTAAATAATCGAGCTTCTTTTTCTTATAATCATTGATATCTAAATCAATGTAAAACTCCTCTTTGAATTTTTTCCTTAAAAACTTGTTCAATAAGCTCTGAATCTCAAAAAGAGTCCGGCCATTGTCGCCAATCAGGGTTTGAGGCTCTTCGGTCTGAATTGAAACCGGCATAGAAGAATCAGACATTTCTTCAACAGATACTTTGACTTCAAAAGTGGTTTTTTTAAAAAATTCCTCAACCGCTTTTTTGACTTTTTGGCTTAATTTTCTTTCAAACATATTATTTTTTCGTTAAATAATATTTCTTTCTGATAAAAAACTGCTGGGCCGCCATAAATATCCCGGCCACCAGTAAATAAAGGCCTAAGGCCGCGGGCAGGCGCAAAAGGACAACGGTAATCAAAATAGGGAACAGAAATATCATCTGTTTTTGAAACATATCCGCGAAGCCCGATTTTTTAGGGGACTGATTCTGGTTTTTTTCCTTTTTCGGCATCGCGAATTTGCTTTGAAGGAAAAAAGTTATGCCAACGATTACAGCCAAAAAAGGCGATGGCTCGTTCAGATTAATGCCGAGAAACATCGGATTAATCACTTCCGGCCGCTGAACAAAACTGTAAAGATAAACAAAATTCTCCTCCTGTATGCCCTGCCAGAACATCCGGTAAAGAATGAACAAAATCGGCAATTGAATAAGGGTCACCAGGAAGGCCGAAAAAGGATTGATTTTTTCGGTTTTATAAAGCTCCATCATTGCTTTTGCCTGCTCCTCCCGGTTATTCTTGTATTTTGCCTGGATCTCTTTCAGTTTGGGCTGCAAGGCCTGCATAGCCAGCTGGGACCGGCTCGCCCGGTCTTGCAGAGGATAAAGAATAACCCTGATGAGTAGGGTCAGAACGATAATCGCCACTCCAAGATTATGGCCCGGCAGATAATAACAGAGCAAAATCAACAGATTAAACAGGGGTTGCCACAATATTACATGAAAAAAATTAGTGAAAGCATTCATTGGTTTTATCGCTTATTAATAATCCCTGACCTTAATAATAGGTTATTAACGGTTTCTTTTATTCTTTGAAAATCGGTTGTCTTGTTAATTCCGCTTAAAGCGCTGATCACAATGTCTTGCCCGGTATTTATGGCTGAAAGCGTTTCTTTAACCGCGGCCCTGATTCTTCTTTTAATTAAATTCCTCTCTGCGGCCTTTGAAGCAACCTTCCTGCTGACCACAATCCCTATCCGCGAAATATCGGAATTATTGGTGGCGAACTTCAAAAATAAAAAATCCTGCTTAAAGCCCTTGCCTTCCTTATAAACCCTTTCGAAATCATTTTTCTTTTTAAGACGATGAATTCTGGGCAACATCTTAAACAGTGATTATTTTTCTTCCCTTTTTTCTCCTCCTCTGCAGAACTTTCCGGCCATCGCTGGTCTGGGAACGCTTTAAAAAGCCATGTTTTTTCTTTCTTTTCTTTTTGTTCTGTTTATAGGTAATAACCATAAATTAGTTTGATTAAAATTAATTTGGGTTTTGTTTAACCAGTATAATCGGGAATAAGCCAGAAGTCAAATTGACGGCTAATTAAATCCCAAAATAAAAATCCAAAATCCAAAGCTCAAATGCCAAATCAAGCTCAAAATCCAAATTGAAGAAATGTATTCTTTTGACATTTGTCATTTGGACTTGCCTGTCCTGAACCTGTTGAAGGGATTTGACATTTGGATTTTGACATTGGGATTTTTAACTTGGGATTTTTAACTTTATTTCCCCATTTTATCCCCCTTTTTTCAACAGCCCTCTTTGATTTACGCGGAAAACCATTGATTTGCCTTTTCCAAAAATATAGCATAGTATAAAAGATTGAGATTAACCTTCTTCCAACGCTATGAATAAAGAAGAGCTTTGGCAAGCAATTTTGTCCCAAATCCAGTTTAATATATCGCAGGCGAATTTCAGCACCTGGTTTAAGAATACTTATATTCTCTCAAAGGATAATGGGATAATAATAATCGCTGTGCCGAATAATTTTTCAAAAGAATGGCTGGAAAAAAAATATAACAAACTGGTTTTGAATGGTTTGGAGGAATTAAACGAAAGAGTTAAATCAATAGAATATAAGGTGGTGAATGTTCCGGCCCCCCAGAGGCCGAAAGTATCTGCCAAGGCCGAAATAACGGCCATAAACCAGTTAGAATTGGAAGAATTGGCGCTTGATAAATACACTAACCTTAATCCTAAATACACTTTTGACAATTTCGTGGTTGGCCCGTTTAATGAATTGGCGCATGCGGCCGGATGGGCGGTAAGCCAAAAACCGGGTTTAGTATATAATCCCTTTTTTGTCTACGGAGGAGTCGGGCTGGGCAAGACCCATCTCCTGCAGGCAATCGGAAACAAAGTGGGCGAGCATTTTTCCAAAAAGAAAATTAAATATCTTTCTTCTGAAAGATTCATATCCGGCATTATCAATGCGATAAAAAATCAGACTATCGAAGATTTTAAAAACGCTTATCGCGACTTTGATGTGCTGATAATCGACGATATTCAGTTTCTGGCAGGCAAAGAAAAGACCCAGGAAGAATTTTTCCATCTTTTCAATGTTTTATACGAAACCAACAAACAAATTGTCATTTCATCCGACCGCCCTCCGAAAGCGATTTCCGCCCTGGAAGAACGATTGCGCTCAAGATTTGAAGGCGGGATGATAACGGACATTGGAACGCCTGACTTTGAAAGCAGAATCGCCATCTTGAAACAAAAAATACAAGAGAAAAAAGCAGGAATCAGTGAGGAAGTTTTAGGGTATATTGCTTCAAATATCCAAAAAAATGTCAGGGAACTGGAAGGGGCTTTAAAATCCTTGGCTGCCTGGAAACAGCTTCATAATCAGGATATTAATCTCGAGCTGGCGAAAAAGATTTTAAGAAAAACAGTCAATCCGCAGCCCAAAGGGCTTAATTTCCAAAAAATAGTCACAACGGTGGCAGAATTCTATAGTATGAAGGATAAAGATTTGTTTGTAATCTCAAGAAAAAAAGAAATCGTAAAACCCCGCCAGATAGCAATGTATTTTTTAAGGGAAGAGTTAAAGAGTTCTTTTCCGTTCATCGGCAAAAAATTCGGAGGCAAGGACCATACTACCGCCATTTATGCCTGTGAAAAAATTTCAAAGGAAATAATAGAAAACGAACAGCTGGCGGAAGAAATAAATCTTATCAAGGAAAAAATTTACGCTTATTAGAGAGGTTTGAGGAGGGGGAAAACCTGTTAAGAAGTGCTGGATATTGATAGGGATAACAACGGGATAACCAGAGAATAAGACAGGGCCCTCAAAAACCGAAAAATTTATCCAGACCTAATCAAGGAATTATCAACTGATTTATCAACTAAGTTATTAACTATTTCTCCCCAAAACCAGCCCTTGTCAAACCTAAATAAATGATTAAAATGAACTCACCAAATCAATGCCTAATAACAACAATTAATATATTAATTAAATAAATAATATGAAAATAATAATACTTAAAGAAAAGTTGGCTAAAGGGTTGAGCATTGTCGAAAGAATAACTGGAAAAAATCTCACCCTCCCGATTTTAAATAATGTTTTAATTTCCGCAGAAGATAATTCATTGAAACTCTCGACCACTGATCTTGAATTAGGGATTAGTTATTGGGGCCTTGCCAAAGTGGAGGAAAAGGGCGAAATCACTATCCCGGTAAGAACTCTTTCCGGTTTTGTTTCTTTGGTCGGAGAAGAAAAAGTGACAATAGAAAGCAAAGAAAAAACCCTTTATCTTAAAGGGGAAAATTATAAGACCCAGATAAAGGGGCTTGATACAAAGGATTTCCCGATTATTCCGGAAGTTGTTTCAGATAAATGGCTTGAGTTTGAGGCCATTGCTTTTTGCAAAGGAATAATGCAGGTAATGGATTTTTGCGCCTTGACTCAAGTAAGGCCCGAACTTTCAGGATTATATTTTTCTTTCCAAAAAGATTTGGCTAAAATCGCCGCTACTGACAGCTTCCGCTTGTCAGAAAAAACCATTGCTTTAGACGGGATAACTCAAGGCCTAGAAGGCCCCCAGTCATTTATCTTGCCCAAAAACGCGGCCCGGGAAATAGTCAATATTTTTTCCGAACACAACGGAAAGGTTAAGTTCTCTTTATCTCCCAGCCAAGTGATGATTGAGAGTTATATTGACGATACCAAAAATCCCCAGGCGCGTCTGGTTTCCCGCTTAATTGAAGGCGAATACCCGGATTACGAGGCCGTCATACCCAAGGAATTCAAAACGCGGGTCATTATTCCCCGGGAGGAGTTTCTAAATCAGATTAAAATTGCCAGTTTATTCAGCGGAAGGACCAATGAAGTGAAATTGGCGATAAGCCCTAAAAAAGGAAATGTCTTAATATCTTCGCAAAGCGTTGATTTAGGAGAGACGGAATCTAGAATCGCGATAGCAGCTCAGGGCGAGGAGGTGGAAATAAGCTTCAATTATAAATTTCTGGCGGAAGGATTGAATCAAATAAAATCAGACAAAATCATTTTTGAGCTTAATGGCCAAGATGGCCCTGGTGTTCTAAAACCGAGCGATGATGCGAGCTATATCTATGTGATAATGCCCATTAAGGCATCTTAATGTTTGAGTCAATATCAAGAATCATAAACAAGAGAGCCGACCGATTCTCTTTTAAAAGGGAAATTTTGGCAGTAGAAATTTGCCGGATATGGCCAAAAGTCCTGAAGCAATTATTTGATGAAGAAATAGCTGGTTCTACTCAAGCCCTGTCTTTCCGAGACGGGGTTTTGGTGGTAAGAGTCCAGCACCCGACATTAATGCAGGAGCTCCAGATAGAGAATGAAAATATAATTGCTTCCCTGAACAGAGAAGCGAAAAAAAGAGTCGTGGGGAAAATTGTCTATCGAACCTAATCTTATTTAACAAGGGCTTTTAGGAAAAAATTGCGCCAAATCGGTCCGGCTATCACGATACCGGGCCTTTTCGCTATAGCGCTGTTATCATTATTCCCGGTCCAAACACCGACCGCCAAATCAGCCGTATAACCGATAGTCCAGGCATCCCGGTATTGGTCAGTTGTTCCGGTTTTTGCGGCCACCTCATAACCGGGGAAATAAAGGAGCGAATGGGCTCCGAACATCGGAGTGCGAGCCACATTGTCAGAAAGAATATTGGTTATCATCTGGCAGATTTCCTCGCTGATTACTCTTCGGGAGGCGTTTTTATTTTCTTCAATAATATTTCCTTCGTTGTCTTCTATTTTTAATATCGCGGTAGCTTGCAGGCGCAATCCGTTATTGGAAAAGACCCCGTAAGCGGAGACCATATCGATCAGTTTTACTTCTCCGGCTCCCAAAACCAATGAAGGGCCGTAAAAACCCGGTCCTTCATTAAGAGTGGTGATCCCCATATCATGGGCCGTGGCAATAGCATCATTGATACCGGCTGCCAACAGCACCTTTATCGAAGGAATATTCAGCGATTGAGCTAATGCCTGCCTGAGAGTAACCGGACCCCGGTACCATCCGTCATAGTTTTCCGGGATATAGTCCTCGTCTCCCCATCGGCCAAAATTCGTTTTTTCATCAATCACGACATCATCAGGGGTATAACCCTTTTTAAAAGCCGTGGCATAGACAAACGGCTTGAAAGCGGAACCGGGCTGTTGACCCTCTCCATAGGTGGCCACATTGACTTTGGGTTCAAATTTGCAGTTAAGCCCCGGAGTGCATCCTTCAGGATACGGCTCTCCAAAATAATCTTTTGACCCGACCATTGCCATTATCTCCCCGTTTTTCGGGTTTATCGCCACCAAAGCGGCATTATATGATTGATAGGACTCGTTTATTTTCACTCCTTCTTTAACCGCTTTTTCCGCTGCCTCCTGCAGTTTCAAATCAAGAGTGGTGTACACTTTCAAGCCATGTTCTTTGAGAAAGTCGCCGCCGTACTTTTGGTATAGATAATTTTCCACATAGAGAATAAAATGAGGAGCATTTTTAAAAGCAGAATCAAGGCCGACAAATTCAATAGGGGTCTGGACTCTTTCGTTGTATGTTTCTTCTGAAATGTATTTTTCCTCTAACATCCTCTCCAGGATGAAATCCTTTCTTTTCAAAAGCGCGTCTTGATGTTCTCCATAAGGGTAGTAATAGCTTGGCGCTTGAATGAGAGAGGCAATGACAGCCGCTTCCGGCAAGGTAATGTCCTGGATTGATTTTCCAAAAAAGGTGCGGCTCGCTTCACCGACGCCGTAAATATTCGGGCCAAATGGAATTTGGTTCAGATACCATTCCAAGATTTGGTCTTTAGAGTAACGCCTTTCAAGTTCTAAGGTAAGGACTAACTCTCGTATTTTTCTTTTAGCGCTTTTTTCCAGCGATAAAAAGGTGGAGCGGATGAGCTGCTGGCTTATAGTGGAAGCGCCTTGGGCCGGTTTTTTGAGCTTTAAATCAACCAAGATGGCTCTCGCGACTCCGGCCAGATCCACTCCGTGATGGTTATAGAAATTATCATCTTCTGCCGCCAATACCGCCTTAATCAAATGATCCGGCACATCACTTAAAGCCACGAGTTCTCTTTTTTCTTCCCCATAAATTGTTCTTAATAAAGTTTCTCCGGTTCGGTCGTAAATCCGGGTAGGCATTATTTGTTCTCTTTCAGTGAAAACCTCGGGTCTTGGCAGGTCTTTGGCAAAATAAATAAAGACGGATAATCCTATCAAGACAAGGATGAGGATGGAAAATAAAAAAATCCGGCTTATTTTTTTTAAGACGCGCTTTAAGCGGGAATTATCCCGATAGGTCTGGCGATGGTAAATTCTCAAAAACATCATAAAACAAAACCCCTGCCGGAAGGCAGGGGTTTTGGGGGATTAAAATTCTTCTTCAAGGCCTTCTTCTGTTCCGCCTTCCTCTGGGGTGGTCTCTTCTTCGGCTGGGGTTTCCTCTTCTCCCAGACCTTCTTCGACTGGCAGACCTTCTTCCACGCCGGCATCGTCCACGCCCCCTGATTCTTCCTCGTCTTCCTGGTTGAGCAGGATTCTAACGGCTTGATCTTCGTATTCCATAATTGATTAAACTTAATTTATATTGGAAAATGAACGACCTTTTTAATTTATATGCTCATTATAATTTTATCAAGACCTTTGTCAAGCTTTTTTCGGCAATCTTTTGGATTGGAGGAGATAGACGTAACAAATAGCCAAACCCAAGGCGTCGGCCGCGTCATCCGACTTGGGCGCCTTGTCTAAATTCAAAAGTTTTTTAATCATTTTTTGCATTTGGGTTTTCTGCGCCCGGCCATAACCGACAATATTCATCTTAACCTCCAAAGGGGTGAATTCAGAGACCGGTATTTTTTTTCTGGCCGCGGCCAGCAATATAACGCCCCGCGCTTGGCTCACCGGAATAGCGGTCTTGGCGTTTTTAAAGAAAAACAATCGTTCTATCACCAAGGCATCCGGGGAAAAATCTTTTATTAATTTATTGATTTGATTAAAGATTTGATTGAGTCGATCTTGGGGAGAATCATCTGGAGAGGTTTTAATGCATCCGCAGGCGACAAAATCTATTCCTTTTTGGGATTTCCTGATAACCCCATAGCCGGTCGTCGCTGTCCCGGGATCGATGCCTAAAATAATCATAAGCAGAAGTTATAATTTTATGTTTGAGTAAACCTCTTGGACATCGTCATCGTCATCAAGGGCCTCGAAGAGTTTTTCGATAGAGGTTTTTTCTTTTTCCTCAATTTCTATCTCTTCTTTTGCCATCCATCCCAAATTGGCTGATTCTATATTAAGCCCGCGGTTTTCAAGCGCTTTCTTTACGTTTTCCAGATTCTCGGGTATGGTGTAGACCTCCATAAAACCCTCTCTTCTTTTGAAATCGTCAGCGCCAGCTTCGATGATTATCATTTCCAAATCGTTTTGTCCTGTGCCTTCGGGAATTTCTAAAATAATGACTCCCATATTCTCAAACTGCCATTTCACCGAACCCTCGTTTGCCAGTTTAGCATTATTGCGGGATAAAAGTTGTTTTATTTCCGCAAAAGTCCGGTTCTTGTTGCTGGTGATGCCGGTTATTATAAGGGCGCTTTTGGCCGGTCCGTAGGCCTCGAAACAAAATTCCTCCAAGATCTCTTCCGGTAATTCGCCGGTGCCTCTTTTAATGGCTCTTTCAACATTGTCGCTCGGCATATTGGCTTTTTTTGCCTGCTCAACGGCGATTCTTAGGGTGGGATTCATCTCCGGATCTCCGCCTTTTTTCGCAGCCACTGAAATAACCCGGGATAATTTTGAAAAAATTTGCGCCCGTTTTTTGTCTTCTGTTTCTTTGCCTCGTTTAATTGTTGCCCAATGGCTGTGCCCGCTCATAGATACTAATAATTAATCAATAATCATTTATTACTCGCCCGCCTCGGGCGGGTTAATCATTGATATTTTATATTACTTGATTTCTTTTTTGTTTTCAACCATATTGCTGAAAAAATAGCTGAAATACAAGCTGAAGCGCTTAGACCGATTGCCAACACCGAAGCAAATTTTGAATTCTCATAATTTCTGTCAGCAATACTAAGCTCTTTTTGGGGAATAATGCTTTCATCAGGGCTATTTTCTGATTTTGGCGTCCCTCCCGGATTTTGGCTGGTTTTCCAATTATTAGGGTCTGACCCTGATAATTGGCCGGGGCCGGCGGAAAAAGAACCAATTCTCTCCATTGTCTTTTTGTTTTCATTATTGCCGGCAAACCAGCCCAAAGAACAGTCCACTTCGTCAACAACTCGGCCAGAATCGTCTAAAAGCAAAATCCGCTTTCCCTGGTTATTCAGCCCGCCTTTATAGATGAGGTCGGCGGTGATTCCCGGCACGGTGGAATCGTCTGTCCTCTCAAGCAGGAAATACGACTTTGTTCCGACCACTCCTGATAACTTTATTTTCAGCGACCCATCATTTGTCTGGATAGTCCAGTTATCCAGGTTAAGAGGAGATTCGTTGGGGTTATAAAGTTCAATCCATTCGTTATGGTAAGAGTTTTCAGTGCCCATCCAAGCCAGTTCGTTTATGACAACCATCGGGTTTTCTTTGGCTAAAACAAAATTAGCCGGGCTGAAGCAAGTAATTAGAAAAAGAAATTCAAAAATTATAATAATTTTGTGTTTTGTGTTTTTGATTTTGGATTTATTCTAAGGTGCTCATAGGCCTTTTGAGTCGCCATCCTTCCTTTGGGGCTTCTTACAATCAAGCCCAGCTGCAGCAGATACGGCTCATAGACCTCCAAAATATTATCCTGCTCCTCATTAGCGGAGGCCGCTAATGCCTGCAAGCCAACCGGGCCGCCATTAAACTTCCGGATTAGCATTTCCAGAATTTTTCTATCCGGCGGCTCCAGCCCCATTTCATCTATCTCTAAAGCCGATAATCCCAATTCGGTTATTTCTTTATTAATTTTTTCCATTCCTTCTACTTGCGCGAAATCGCGGATTCTTTTCAGAAGCCGATTGGCTATGCGCGGAGTGAATCTTGAACATTGACTTATCATGGTTATGGCTTCCTCATCTATTGCTATAGATAAGATGCCGGCCGATCTTTTGATAATTTTTTGGATATCATCGCCCGAATAAAAATCAACCTGAAAAGTAGCTCCAAATCGGCTTCTCAACGGAGAGGTAAGCAGCCCGATTCTGGTCGTTGCCCCTATCAAGGTGAAGGGAGGAAGGTCTATTTCCAGCGTTCTGGCCATCGGGCCGGTGCCGGTTATTATCTGCAGTTTGAAATCCTCCATAGCCGGATAGATAATCTCCTCACAGGTTTTATTCAAGCGATGAATTTCGTCAATAAAAAGAACATCTCTTTCGGAGAGCGAGGTCAAAATAGCAGCCAGATCTCCCGGTCTTTGGATGGCCGGGCCAGTGATAATTCTTATATTAGAGTCGATGCTTTGGGCGACTAAACGCGACAGGGTTGACTTTCCAAGCCCCGGGCCGCCGCAAAAAAGAAGATGGTCAACCGCCTCCTTTCTTTCTTTGGCTGCTTGCAGGATAATCCGGATATTTCTTTTTATCCTCTCTTGCCCAATAAAATCCTCCCATTGTTTGGGTCTAAGGGTTTGGTCTAAGACCTCTTCTTCTTTTAGATTAACATTGTCCCGTAATGGTTTCTTTTTTGGAGAGAGGGGGTAGGGGGGGTTGACAATCATTTTGTTATTTGTTATAATAAAGGCGATCCCTGGCTGATTAGGGGTTTTTCTTAGCTCGGGTAAACTGGCTCCGGCTGGGTTATTCCTCGGAAAAATTCTGGTCTTTATTTGGTTATGAAGATATTGCAGCCAGGGATTTAGTTTTCGCTGGTGACTCTTTCCACTTCCTCTATGGTGGTTATTTGTTTAAGAACCTTGATTATTCCGTCCTGAAACATTGTAATCATTCCATTTTCGGCAATGATTTTTTTAATTTCGGGAACAGCTGGTTTTTTGACAATAAGGGATTCCAGTTCGTCGTTGATTAAAAATGCCTCAAATATTCCCTGCCGTCCTTTATAGCCGGTAAAGCTGCATTCTTTGCATCCTTTGGGAACCGCTATTTTTATCGGCGCCGGGAGAGTGAAATTATCATTTGGAACATCTTTCATCACTCTTTTTATCTTTTCTGATTCTTCCGGCGTCGCTTCTCTTATCCCGGCGCATTTCTTACAAACCCTCCTGACCAAGCGCTGGGCAATCACCATATTTATAGCCGGACCGATATTCATAGCGTCGGCTCCCAAAGATATTAAGCGGGGAATAGCTCCGGCCGCGTCGTTTGTGTGCAGAGTGGAAAAAACCAGATGGCCAGTCAGGGCTGCTTGTAGGGAGATTTGGGTTGTTTCCAGGTCTCTTATTTCTCCGACCAATATTACATCAGGATCCTGCCTTACAATGGAGCGCAGGCCGTTGGCAAAATCATACCCCTGGCTGGGATTTACTTCTGTTTGGGAGGTGCCATCGAGGCGGTATTCGATAGGGTCTTCAATGGTGATGATTTTGATTTCCGGATTCTGGATATGTTTTAAAAAAGCGTAAAGAGTAGTGGTTTTTCCGGATCCGGTCGGTCCGGTAACAATTATCATCCCATTAGGTTTTTTGATTTCTCCTTTGAACACTTCCAGTAATTCCTCTCTTAATCCAAGCTCTTCCATATTTTTCAAGCTTTCCGGATTAAGGATTCTCATCACCACCGATTCCCCAAAGTCCGCTGGCAGAGCCGAGGTCCTGATTTCTATCTCCTGTTCCGGGTTTGTTTTTATTTGCATAACAACAGAGAAACTCCCGTCCTGCGGTTTATCGTGGACATTTAATTTAAGACCGGCCAAAAGTTTGATTCTGGATAAAAGCAGGCGGTATGTCTCCGGGGAAAGAAACATTACATCATGGAGCATGCCGTCCAACCGTATCCGCAGACGGACATCTTCTTCTCTCGGCTCAAGGTGGATATCAGAGGCAGACAGAGAAATCGCACCCACTAAAACCACCTCGATAATCTTTGTAATCTCCTTTTTTATATTCTTCTCTATTTCTGTTTTAAAATCAGGCACGGATTTTATGGCCTTTTGTACTGGCCCGATTATTTGAGAAGGGATGATAATTTTGTCAGTAATTTTTACCATAAACGATTCAATAATTTACAATTTTCAATTTTCCCGCCGCCACCCGCCCGGGGCGAGCTAAGGCAGGCAGGTAATTTTCAATTAACAATTAATAACATTTACCCGAAGGTTATTAAAAGATGATTTCCATTATTTTTTCTTTTATCTCATTTATATTACCATTTTCTGCCTTGAATATAATAGCCCTCCCCTTGGCCGTCCCCTCAAAGGCCTCAAGTATCTTGCTGCTGGAGTAGGGTTTGGAAGAATAAAAAACGCCTCTCACCGGGGTTTTATTGTTTTCGCTTTCCCAGAGAAGAAGCAGCGAGGGAAGCCGCAGGATATTGTTGCTAAGTTCTTCCAAGACAAAACCTAAATCCTTCGGATTAGTCCCGGATTCCTGAAAATCTTTTTTAGTCAAAGAAATTACGGGAAGTTGTTTTTCCCGGCGGAATTCAATTTTTTTCAAGGCGATTTCCAGAATATTAAGCTCTCGGACGCTTTCATTTTTTGCGAAAAATTTTAATAATTCTTTATAGCGGATATTAGCGGTTATCAAGTCAAAAACGCTGTTCATTATTTCCTGATTAGCCCCTCTATCTTTGGAAAAAGCGATTATCCCGGCCAAAATCCAGGTTTTAATATTTTGGTCGGTCGGGCCCGGAAGCAAGTCAAGCAGCTGATTGGAAATTAAAGTCATCGGCAGGTTTTCCGAGACCAGATTAATGTTGCCGAATCTGTTGTTTATCGGCCGATTGTCTATATTCAATATCGGGGTTTGATAAAAAAGCTTAAAATTTTCTTCATAAAAATCCTCTAATATCTCCAAATTTTCTATCCCCACCGTTATTAAAAGATCCGAGTCCGTCTTCGGCAATTCTTGGAAATCGTCAAAATTTATGTCGTCTTTGGTGATTTTACTGCCTTTTGGGCTCAAAGATATTTTCAGTATCTGGTTTTCTTTTTCATAGTATAACTCGGAGATTTCTTTACCCTTAATAGAGATGACAAACCTGCTCGGATTAAGGGTTTGAGGGAATAGCAGGGCATAGTTTTGGGGAATAGTCCGAGGATATAAATTTACAATCTTGCCTTTATTGTTTAAAGTATAAGAAAGGGAAACAGCTGATGCCAGGGAATCAAGGCCCGGATTTTGAGGGGTCAGCACCAGGATATTCTTAGCGCTGTCAAGAAGTTTTTTTGCTTGATATAATCCTTCAGTCATTAATTCAATCTATATTTTATTGGTTTAAAAGTCAATGGAAAAAAAGATAATAACAGGCAGCGATCAAAAGACCAGGTCTTTGGCAAAAAGCATGGCTGAAAATTGTTTGAAAACGGGGCTCGGTTTTGTTTTTAACGGCCAAGCAATGATTTTCGCTCTGGATGGCAGCTTGGGCAGCGGTAAGACGACTTTTATCCAGGGGTTTGCCAAGGGACTGGGGATAAGAGAGAAAATTTTGAGTCCCACCTTCGTAATTTTGAAAAGATTCAAAATTACTAAACCCAAAGGCCCGAACCCAACCCGCTCGCAACGCTTCGCGCCGCGATGCGGGCCAGAATCTAAAGCCCTAAGCCCAAAATTTAAAAATTTTTATCATATTGATTGTTATAGAATAAAGGATTCGCAGGAAATTTTGGACCTGGGCTTTGAAGAAATAATTTCTGACCCGGAAAATATAGTGGTTATTGAATGGGCGGACAAAATCAAGGAAGTTCTTCCCAAAAACATCGCGGTTATTAATTTTAAGTTGAAGGATAAAAATATTCGGGAAATTATTATTAAAAGCGAATATAATTTTGGATAAAAAACGATTAGTGATAATTGACAGCAATGCCTTGGTCCACCGGGCCTTTCATGCCTTACCGCCCCTTACCTCTCCGAAGGGAGATTTGGTCAATGCCGTTTATGGGTTTCTTTTGGTTTTTTTGAAAGCGCTCAAAGACCTGCGGCCTGATTGCGTAGCCGCTACCTTTGATTTGCCGGGCCCCACTTTTAGGGACAAGATATACCAGGAGTATAAGGCAAAAAGGGTGAAGGCGCCGGATGAGCTTTATCTCCAGATTCCGATAACGAAAAGAATGCTTGAAGTGTTTGGCGTTCCGGTTTTTGAGAAACAAGGATTTGAGGCAGATGATGTGATAGGCACTATCGCCAAAAATGCCAAAAGAAAACAGATAACTCCGGAAATAGAGATAATCATTGTCACTGGAGACCTGGATGCTTTGCGTTTGGTCGATAAAAATACCAAGGTCTATACTTTGAAAAGGGGCCTTTCCGAAACAGTGGTCTATGACGAACAGTTAGTGAAAAAGAGGTACGACGGTCTGATACCCGAACAATTAACAGATTACCGCGCCTTAAGAGGGGATCCTTCCGACAATATTCCGGGCGTGACTGGAATCGGGCCCAAAACAGCCATAGGATTATTAAAAAGATTCGGATCTTTGGACAACATTTACCGGGTAATTGAGAGCGGAGAGAGTAAGGATTTAATCCCGCTCCGCCTTGAAGAAAAACTTATTGCCTACAAAGAACAAGCGCTCTTCTCAAGGGCGCTGGCGGAAATTAACACTGCTGTTCCGATTGATTTTACCCTTGCGCAGTGCCAATGCCGCCCGCTGGACCGGGAGAAAATAATAAAAATTTTCCAGGAATTCGGATTTTACAGCTTGATTAAAAGATTGCCGGACACGGCGCAGGCAAAATTAGGGGATTTCTGAATTTAATATCAAAAATCCCCCGCGCTTGGCGTAAAATTCCTTTCAAGGCAATAAATTGTTATAATAAATGAATTAAACAGATATTAATGACAGAAGTTTTTAAAAGAGAAAGCCAGGTCAAATCGGCTATATTGGAAAATTTGGGAAAAGAAAGAAGGCGGAGAAAATATATTATTTTGGGAACAATTGCCTTTTTCTTGGCAATAAGATTGGCCATTAAGCCCTTCCCTTACTTTTATTATATTACAGCGGGTTGTTTACTGTCCCTCTTTTTGATAATTCCGGCTACTCATTATCTCAAAAAGGACTCTAAGATGAAAATAGGAGTCATTCGGCTTATCGTAGGGGCAATAATCTTTATAGAACTTTTAACCCTCGGCGCGGTATTATACTTCTTTATGCCGGTGGCTTTATTTTATCAGATGCGCATTTCTATCATCGCCATTCCGTTTTTCCTGCTTTACGCCGTCCTGATTTACCCCTTGCTGGTTTCCAGGAAAAGCAACGACCTTTTTTATTTCTTTTCTTTGGTTATGGTGTCGGCTTTGTCGCTGTTGGAATATGCGGGCCGGTATCCGGACTACTCCCATTATCCCATTTCCGAAGAACCGGCTTTGGCCCTCTATGCGGCAATCATTCCGATTGTCATCGCCCTGTTTATTTTCTTAACAATGAGGAGTTCAATGAGTCAGTTTTGGGGGCAGTTTAGCAAAATGAATCTGGAACTTAAAGGATTAAATATTGAACTTGAAGAGAAAGTCAAAGAAAGGACAACGGAACTGCAGAAAAAGTCAGAAGAGCTGGAAGAAGCGAAAAATATTTTAGAAATCAAGGTGGCGGCGCGGACCAGAGAATTGGAAGAATCCGCCGAGCAATTGGAGGAAAATATCAAATTGAGAACCAAGGAACTACAAGAGAGAATCGATGAATTAGAGACATTCCATAAGCTTACCGTCGGCCGGGAATTAAAGATGATTGAACTCAAAAAGGAAATAGAAGACTTGAAAGAACAATTAATCAGCAGGCAGAAAAATGAGTAAATTAGCAAGAGAATGAAAAATAAGTTTTTTCTGAAAAACAGAAAATTAAATATGGCGCCGGAATACCAAAAAGAGATAGCAAAATTACAGAAAGACCTCAATGAAGCCGCCGCTTATTTGAATGATTTTCTGGCTTTTTTGCCTTTGCCGATTTGCGATGTCAGCCCGACCGGAATGGTAAGTAATGTGAACAAGGCCTTTGAAAAATTAACCGGGTTTCGTTTCAGCGAGGCAATAGGTGAATACTTATCGGGCTTTTTCACGGAACGGGGCGAGATTGATGCCTGTCTTAAGTCGTTAGAAAGAGATAACGCGGCAAAAAGCGAAGAATTGTATTTAGTCACCAAGGATAAGAAAAAAATACCGGTAAGCGTATCCTTTGCGGCCAAAAGAGACCAGAGAGGGGAATTAACAGGCTATTTTATCGGAATCATAGACATTACCCTTTTGAAGGACTTGCAGAGCAAGACCGAGGAAAAAATCAAGGCCAGAACAAAGGACTTGGAGAATTCAAGAACGGCCCTGCTCAATATGCTCGAGGATACCGAAATGGCCAAGCAGCAGATAGAAAGAGAAAAAAACAGAAGCCAGATAATTTTTAACAATTTTATTGACGGGCTCCTGATATTTAATTCCAAAGGAGAACTGGAACTGTTGAATCCGCGGGCAGAGGAATTTTTGAAAGTAAGACAGTCCGCCCTTATTGGAAAAACAATCACTGAACTGGCAGAATGGTCGCAGACAATGGATTTGGCAAAAATGCTTGAAAGCAGAAAGAAGGATATCTTCCGAGAAGAGCTTCCTTTTAAAGAAGGAGAATTAGTGGTAGAGGTTACCACCCAGACATTGAATCCTGGCAAAAAAGACGCTTCAACCCTGGTAATTCTCCACGACATCTCCAGGGAGAAAGTCATAGAGCGTTTAAAGAGCCAGTTTGTTTCAGTCGCCGCTCATCAATTAAGGACCCCGCTTTCCATTATAAAATGGTCATTATCTATGATTTTGGAAGAAGAAATAGGGCCTCTTAACACGGAACAGAAAGAAATGTTATCCTGGGCTAATCAGACAAATGAAAGAATGATAAGATTGATTAATGATTTGTTGAATGTTGCCAGAATAGAGGAAGGAAGGTTTATGTACCGCCCGACCATTATAGATTTCGGCGAACTGGTGGAGTCAATGGTGGCTTCGCTGAAACCGTTGGCCCAAAAGAAAAAAGTAAAGTTCATTTTTAAAACTTCTAAAACCAAGGCCCCGAAAGTAATCAGGGCGGACATTGAAAAATTGACTTTGGCAATCAAGAATATCATTGAGAACGCCATATTTTATACTGATCCAGGGGGCAGCGTTGAGGTTTCTTTAACCAGAAAGAAAGATAAGGTGGAGTTATCTGTCAAGGACAGCGGAATCGGCATTCCTAAAGACCAGCAGGACAGAGTTTTTACCAAATTCTTCAGAGCCGACAATGCGGTGCGAAAAGAGACCGAGGGCACCGGCTTGGGCCTATTTATCGCCAAGAATGTTATGGAATCCCATAAGGGCAAGATTTCATTCGTTTCCGCAGAGAAAAAGGGCACCACTTTCACCATTTCTCTGCCAGCCATAGGATGATGGTAAAAATAAGGCATCTGTTATAAAATGAGGATGGGGATTAATGTTTGACAGGGGCTACTAAAAGGTTAAAATAGTAATAGAATTAAATATCAAGAATTATGGCTAAAAAGATTTTAATTATAGAGGACGAAGAGCTGCTTTTAAATCTGTTGAAAAAGAAGTTGAGCGAATTGGGCTATGAGGTCTTGGCCGCTGTCGACGGCCTGGAGGGATTGGAGGCGATTAAGGAGACCGCGCCTGATTTAGTGTTGCTGGATATAGTGATGCCCAAAATGGGAGGATTTGAGGTCTTGGAGAAAAAACAGGAGGACGATTCCATTAAAAGTATTCCGGTGATTATTATTTCCAACTCCGGTCAGCCGGTGGAATTAGAAAAAGCGAAACAATTGGGGGCTAAAGATTGGTTGATAAAAACAGAATTTGACCCCGTGGAAGTGGTGGAAAAAGTTATAAAACAAATTGGAGACAGCAACAATAATTAAGTTGGTTAAGCAAAATTATGCAAGAACATATTCTCATAGTAGAAGATGATAAGTTTCTGCGGGAGCTTATCTCCAGAAAGCTTTTAAGCGAGGGATTTAAAATAGATGAAGCGATAGATGGAGAAGAGGGTCTAAGGAAAATAGAAGAAAGCAAACCGGATTTGGTTTTGCTTGATCTTATTCTGCCTGGTTTGGATGGGTTTGAGGTGTTGGAGAGAATAAAGGACAATCCGAGCACTAGTGCCGTGCCCGTGCTTATCCTTTCAAACTTGGGGCAGAGAGACGAGATTGAGAGAGGATTAAAACTGGGGGCGGTTGATTTCTTGGTAAAGGCGCATTTTACGCCTGAAGAAATAGTGGAAAAGATTAAAACTATTTTTGAAAAGAAACCCGCTGCCAGCCAGAGCGAATAATTTTTAGCAAGAATAATCTCGAGGAAAGTCCTGAGCAAGGACTTTTCTTTGCGCAATATGCTTGTTTTAATATGCGGAAAAGACACTTATAGGGGATGGCAAAAGCTCAAAGAGATAGTGAGGGCTTTTGAGAAAGAAAATAAAATTTCTCTGTCTTTGGATTCTCTGGGAAATGAGGCCGTGACATCAGAGGATTTAAAAAATGAATTGAGGCACGGCTCGATGTTTGAGAAAGAAAAGATAGTAGTTTTAAGAAATGCTTTTGGCAATGCGAATTTTAAGGAAGAATTTATAAAAGAAATAGAGAGCTTTTCAGGAGATAAAGACATTTTAATGGTTTTTTATGAAGAAGGAGACGCCTCTCTAAGCGCGGATTTCCTGAAACTTTTCCAGAAACAAGGCGATGTTTATAAATTCGACTTTTTAAAGGGAAATGACCTGAAGGAATGGGCTAAAAAAGAATTGTCTTCATTGGGGGCAAGCGCGAAGCCAGAGGCCCTGGCGTTGTTAATCAGTTCAACCGGCAGCGACCTGTGGCGGTTATCGGCCGAAATTAAAAAAGTCGCTGCCTATAAGGCGGGCAAGAAGAATATTGAGAAGAAAGAGGTGGAACTCTTGGTAAGCCCGAATAGCGAGGCCGTGATTTTTAAAACTATTGATGCCATTGCTTCGGGAAACAAAAAAACCGCCCTTGATTTGATCTATAAGCATTTGGCAAAAGGCGATCCCCCGCTTTACCTTTTATCAATGATAATTTTTCAATTCAGAAACCTGTTGGTTGTTAAAGAGCTGGAGGGGCGTTCTTTTGAAGCGAAAGCCAAACTTTTAAGACCAATGCACCCGTTTGTCGTCCAAAAAAGTTCTTGGTTAGCCAAGAGATTTTCCTTGGAGCAATTAAAAGATATTTATCTCAAAATTTTTAAGATGGATTTGGCTATTAAGGGGGGAAAAATAAAACCAGAGATGGCTCTGGAATTATTGGTTGCGGACATTTAGTTATTTCTGCCTTAAAATTCGGGCAATACTGGATTTTTTTCTGGCCGCCGTGTTTTTTTTGATAACATTTTCTTTTGCCGCCTTGTCCACTATTTTATAGAATCGAGGGAGCAATTCATTTGCCTCCTTTGTTTTATTTTCTTTTTTCAGAGAAAGGATTTGTTTTTGCAAGTTCTTAATGGTTTTTTTATAGCGCAAATTAGACGCTCTGTTTCGGCGTTCTTGTCTTAGAGATTTGATGGCTGATTTTGTGATAGGCATGTTCGCTCCCCGCCCGAGGCGGGTTCGCTCAAGTTAAAAATTAACCCGCCTGCAACGCTTCGCAAGCGAGCTTGCTCGCGCCCGCCGGCAGCGATGCAACAGTTTCGGGCAGGCAGCGAGGCGGGCAGGAAAGGTAAAACTAAAAATGAAAAACAAAACACTTCTTGTGATTGATACAATATCACACCCTTTGTTTTTTTTCAAGTTTTTCAAGCCCGAATGGTTGAAAATAAGCGGGGAATAGGGTAATATTAAAGCGGATATGAAAAAAATACCTCAATTTTTGCAGAAATATTTTTGGGATGTGGATTTTTCAACCGTGGACAAGAAACAGCATTCTCAGTTTGTTATTGAGAGGATTTTAGAGTACGGAGACAAAAAATCAATTAAATGGATGAAAGACAATTTTTCTTCAGAAGAAATTAAAAAGACCCTTTCTGTTTCTAAAAATCTTTCGCGAAAATCAGCCAATTTTTGGCAGCTTATTTTCGGTTTAGATAAGGATAAAATTCTATGCCTGAAGAAATCATTTCAAAAAAAACACAGAGCAATTTGGAGATATTAAAAAAATCCTGTTTGATTGCCGGTTTTTATCTTGCTGGTGGCACCGGGTTGGCTTTATATTTAAATCACCGCCTCTCTGTTGATTTAGACTTTTTCAGCGAAAAAGAATTTAATAGTAAGCCTCTGCTTCAAAAGATTAAAAAATTAGGCAAATTTTCAGTCGCCAAGGAATCAGAAAATACTTTGGCGGGCGTTTTTAATGGCACAAAAATCGCTTTTTTGGCATACGATTATCCCCTTCTTTTTCCGTTGAAAAAACTTGGCAACATTAATGTCGCTGATATAAGAGAGATCGCTTGTATGAAAATTTCCGCGATTTCTTCGCGCGGCAGCAAGAAGGACTTTATTGATTTATACTTTATTTGCCAGCAGGGCATTTCACTAAAACAGGCATTAGCGCTGTTTGAAAGGAAATACAGGGGTATTCATTATAATATGGTGCATATTTTGAAAAGTTTGGTCTTTTTTGACGATGCTGACAACGAACCCCTGCCAAAAATGTTGGTTCCTGTTACCTGGAAACAGGTTAAGAAATTTTTTCAAGAAAAAGTAAAAATGAATCAATGATTTCTTTTATTAGGGGCAAAATAAAAGCAAAAAACGGAGAATTTGTTATTGTTGAAAACAATGATATTGGTTTTAAGGTTTTTGTTTCTCCGAAGACCCTGGAAAAATTAAATCCGAGCGAGATTACAGAGTTTTTTATTTTTTTTGCCGTTCGCAACGAAAAGCCGGAATTATACGGGTTCCTGACGCCGGAAGAATTAAAAGTTTTTGAAATTATAGAAAAGGTCTCTGGCATCGGCCCCAAAGGAGCAATGCTTATTGCTTCATTGGGAACATTTGAAGAACTTAAAAAAGCGATAGAAATTCAGGACTTTGGATTTTTCTCCAAAATTAAAGGAATCGGGAAGAAGAAAATCCAGAAGGTTATCCTGGAATTGGGCGGGACCATAAAAAGAATTGAAGAAATGGAGAACAAAAGTTCTCAAGAAGACGAGGCCTTTAAGGGTTTGCTGGCTTTGGGTTTTTCCCCAAAAGAGGCGAAAGAAGCGCTGGCGAATGTGCCGAAGGAAGTAAAAGACATCAGCCAGAGAGTCCAGCAGGCATTGAGACAGTTCACAAAAAAATGATGAAGAGAATTATAAAAAAGATTATCCCGCCATTCTTTCTAAACTGGTATTACCAGTTTTTTCCTCTATTAGGCGCTGTCTGGTATCGCTTTCCCTCAAAAAAATTAGTGGTAGTCGGGGTGACCGGCACTAATGGCAAGTCCACGACAATTCAGCTGGTCTCGGACATTTTAAGGCAGGCCGGGCTCAAAGTCGCTTCTCTTTCTTCAATCCGTTTCCAAACAGGAGATAAGCTATGGCAGAACAAGCTCAAAATGACGATGCCCGGCCGGCTTAAACTTCACCATTTTTTAAGAAAAGCGGTCAACAGCGGATGCCAATACGCTGTGCTGGAAGTGACCTCTGAAGGAATCAAGCAGTGCCGCCATAAATTTATCGATTTTGACGCAGCCATTTTCACCAATTTAGAGAAAGAGCATATTGAGTCGCATGGCTCGTTTGAAAAATACCGGCAAGCCAAAGGAAAATTGTTTCAGATGCCGGGCCTCAAATGCGCGATAGTGAATTTAGACGATGCGCAGGCTGATTATTTTTTAAGTTTTCCAGTGAAAGAGAAGTGGGGATACACAGTAAATCCAAAATCCAACCCGCCCGCCTCGCTCCCTGCCCGAAACTGTTGCATCGCTGCAGGCGGGCGCGAGCAAGCGAGCTTGCGAAGCCTTGCGGGCGGGAATGCCAAAATGGAAAATCAGGATTTGAAAATTGTGGAGGGGGAGGAAGTGAATCTTTTTGAGGACCATTCGGAATTTTCTGTCAGCGGGCAGGAATTCTCCATTCCGTTAGTGGGAGAGTTTAATGTTTACAACGCTTTGGCCGCTGTTTCTTTTGGGCTGTCGCAGGGCCTAAATTTAGACATTATAGCAGAGGCCTTAAAGAAGACAGCAGGGGTTCCGGGCAGAATGGAATTCGTGATAAAAGAGCCGTTCCGGGCGGTGGTTGATTACGCCCATACCCCCAAAGCGCTTGAAAATGTCTACCAAACACTTTCCCTTGGAAAGCAACAGGACGCTAAAAAGAAATTAATATGTGTTTTGGGTTCTTGCGGCGGGGGCCGGGATAAATGGAAGCGGCCGGTATTTGGAGCCCTGGCCGGCCAATATTGCGACAAAATTGTTTTAACCAATGAGGACCCTTATGACGAGGACCCAATTCAAATTATTGAGGCGATTGAAGCAGGGGTTCCTCAAAATGCCGATTATGAGAAAATTTTTGACCGGCGCGCGGCGATTAAGAAAGCATTATCTTTGGCTAACCCCGGAGACACAATCGCCATTACCGGTAAAGGAGGCGAGCCCTGGATTTGTGCGGCAGGCGGGAAAAAGATTCCCTGGGACGACCGGCAAATAGTCAGGGAGGAGATGTGATTTTAAGATATTTTTGAATATGCTCAAAGACGCATTCCAAAAAATAAGTCAATATTTGTGGGAACTGCCCGCTTCCTTTAGGCAGGGGATGAGAACCGGCGTCAGGGTTTATTCTTCTGACAAATTATGGGGACAAATAGAAGAGGAATCTTTAGAGCAACTAATGAACTGCGCTTTTTTGCCGGGAATTGTCGGTTATGCCTTTGGTATGCCCGATATTCATTCCGGCTATGGTCCCCCGATTGGAGGAGTGGGAGCAATGGAGACGCATCAAGGGATTATTTCTCCCGGATTTGTTGGATTCGACGAGAATTGCGGAGTGCGTTTGCTTAAATCATCGTTTAATCAGAAGGATATAGAACCCTACTTAGGAGAGTTGGCAAATGGCATAGAAAATGAAATTCCCTCCGGGCTGGGAAGGGGCAGGAAAACAAAATTAAGTATTAACCAAATTAACGAAATTCTTGACAAGGGCGTGCCAGGGTTAGTCGAGCAAGGGTATGGCTTAAAGGAAGATGTCGAAAACTGCGAAGAAGGAGGATATATGCGCGATGCTGATTCTGTTTATGTTTCAGACCGGGCAAAAAATCGCGGGAGAGACCAACTGGGGACATTGGGAAGCGGGAATCATTTTTTAGAAATTCAGGCAGTGGAAGAAATTTATGACAAGCCAGTGGCCGAAATATTCGGATTATCGGCCGGACAAATAGTGGTAATGATTCACACCGGCTCACGGGGCTTGGGTCACCAGAATTGTTCCGATTACTTGAAGTCCGTTCTGCTGGCAATGCCGAAGTATAAAATTAGTGTGCCGGACAAAGAATTGGCTTGCGCGCCTTTGAATTCTCCAGAAGGTCAAAATTTTCTAAAAGCAATGTCTGCGGCTTGTAATTTTGCCTGGGCCAACAGACAGATTATTACTTATTATGTTCGCAAGGTGTTTAAGGAAATAACGGGCGGCTCCGGGAATCTCGTTCTCCTGTACGATGTGGCTCATAATATCGCCAAAATTGAGGAGCATGAAGTTAACCAGGATATGGTAAAATTAATTGTCCATCGCAAAGGCGCAACCAGGGCTCTTCCAGCCGGGCATTCGGGAATACCGGAGAGATATAAAACGGCGGGACAGCCGGTTCTTATTCCCGGCTCAATGGGAACGCCTTCCTATGTCTGCGTAGGCACGGAAAAATCAAAAGAGGCCTGGTATACGGTAAATCACGGAGCCGGGAGGATAATGTCCCGACATTCGGCGGTTAATAAAATCAGGGGCGAAGATGTAATTAAGGGCTTGCAAAAACAGGGAATTTTGGTAAAGTGTCATTCAGCAAGGAATATTGCCGAAGAGGCTCCCCTGGCTTACAAAAATATTAATGATGTGGTAGAAGTAGTTCAGGGCGCCGGGCTTGCCAGAAAGGTTGCTCGGCTGAAACCATTGGCAGTGGTAAAAGGAGAATAAAGAATTGAGAAATTTTATGAATAAAAAAATGCCTAAAAGCGTTAGAAAACATATTCGTCAAGAAAAAGCTCGTCTTCGCCGGGAAGTTTCAGATATTAATAAAAGAGAAGATATGATTAAACAGCTGTATGCCCGGTTTAGTCCGGGGGCGCCGGAAAAGGCGGCTAAAGTGATGGAATTAAAACCAAAAATTTCAAAAATTCCTAAAGCCGTAAAAACTTCTCAATAATGAAAATACCAGACATCTATAATTTAGCTCTTCAGATGGGGACAGCCGCCGACCTTAGAGGCAAAGAGGCGGTAGAGAAATTTTTAAGCAAAAAGCAGCGCGATTACGAAAAGCTTTCTGAAAAGGAAAAGCAGAATTTCGATCTGGAAACGCTTAAAAATCCTTATTCTGATTCTCGGATTTTAAATGTATCCGAAGATAAAGAGATAAAAAGGATTTTAGTCGGGATAGATATAGAACCGGCCGAGCTTTTGCTGGCGAGAGAAATCGGGAATATTGATTTAATTATTTCTCATCATCCATTGGGCAAAGCGTTAGCCACTCTCCACGAAGTAATGGAGCTTCAATGCGAAGTTCTTTCCCAGTACGGCGTTCCGATAAACATAGCCGAGGGGTTGATGAGAGAGAAAATATCAGAGGTGGCTCGGGGTTTGAATAAGTCCAATTCCGAAAGAACGGTTGACGCAGCCAAGCTTTTGAAATCCAATTTAATTTGTCTCCATACGATTTGCGATAATCTGGCCGCGGATTTCCTGAAAAGAACTATTGAAAATCAAAAGCCGGAAACAGTGGGAGAGTTGTTGGATATTATCGAAAAGATTCCCGAATATAGATTATCAAGTAAAAACGGAATCGGGCCCAAGATTTTTGTGGGCAAGAAAGACAATCATTGCGGGAAAATTGCTTTTACCGAGATTACCGGAGGCGCAGAGGGTTCTTCAAAACTTTATGAAAAAATGGCGCAGGCAGGAATCGGGACCATTGTCGGAATGCATGTTTCAGAAGAGCATAAAAAAGAAGCGGAATCAGCCCTTATTAATATGGTGATAGCCGGGCATATGCCTTCTGATTCTTTGGGCGTGAATCTCTTTTTGGATGAGTTGGAGAAAAAAGGAATTGAAATTATTCCGTGTTCCGGCCTGATCAGAGTTTCCCGCATTAGTCATTAATCCCTTGCCCGCCTCGGATGGGTCTGCCCGCCTCGGGCGGGATTGATTGCTGACACATTGGCCATTAGGCCATTTTTTGTTATGATGAATTAACATGAAAAAATATTTTTCCAAACAAGCCAAAAAAGGAAAGGCAGGCAATACTGCTTTTAGGACCCCCTCTCCTTTTATCAGCAGAAAATGTCAGACAAAACGGAAGATAATTCAAGGAAAGTAAATTTCCCGGCATCATTGATTTAAAATGCCGTTGGTTTTAAATTATGCTGGACAAAAAGAGAAAATATTTACAAATTGCTTTAAATAGCACCCTTCAAGATGCGCAGGATATAATTTTGAAGCTTCCGATAGACGAGAGAATTATTATTGAGGCCGGCACACCGCTGATTAAGAATTATGGCGGCGAAGGCATTCAGGATATCAGAAGGTTATGGGAGCAAAGGATTGCCGGAAAGAATCTGTCTGCTCCGCCGCCGGCGGATTTGATGGCGGTTTTCAGATTAATAAAAGAAATAAGACGAACCAAACAAGCGCCAGTTAACAATCAAAAGAACGATTCTTTGCCTGTTCTCTATATCATCGCTGACCTTAAATGTATGGATCGGGGCTTTACCGAAGTAGATATCGCTAAGTCCGGAGGGGCCAGCGCCGCCACGGTTTTAGGCCAGGCGCCGATAGAGACCATCAATGTTTTTATTGAGAAATGCGAGGAAAGCGGGCTGGACTCGATGGTTGATATGATGAATGTGGGATACCCACTGGGAATTTTAGGAAATTTAAACAAACAGCCCGATGCGGTAATTTTGCATCGGGGAGTTGACGAGGAAGATTATAATAGAGAAAAAGAAATTCCTTACCACGAAATCCAGCGCATCAAAAGCGATTACGACATAATGGTTGCCGTGGCCGGAGGGGACACCATTCAGGAAGTTCAAACAGCCATCCTGAACGATGTTGATATTATTGTTCTTTGGAGGGCTTTCTATAAAAGCACCGAGGACACCATTAAATTAGTTGAGGAATTCCTCAAAGAAATTCGTTAAGAGATATCTCTCTTTTTAGCCGCAAGATTTTTAAATCCCTCTAAAATCTCTATTGGAAGAGCGAATATCACGGTTTTTGACGGGTCGGGCTGAAGATTGTCAATTGTTTCAAGGGTTCTCAAAGACAAGCCGCCGGGCGCTGAGGTAAGCAATTCCGCAGCGTTTTTTAAACTTTGGGCCGCCGCCACTTCTCCTTCTGATTTGATGATAATAGCTCTTTTTTCTCTTTCTGCTTCTGCTTGCGCGGCCATCGCTCTCTTCATTCCGGCTGGCAGTTCTATATCTTGCATTTTAATGGCCGTGACGTCTATCCCCCAGGGGTCAGTTTCGGCATCAACCATTTGTTTGATGGCAGTGGCAACATCTTCTCTTTCAGTGAGCAGGGCGTCTAATTCCACTCCGCCGATAATATCCCGTAAAGCGGCCAAAGCGTATTGCGAAACCGCGTAGCGGTAATTTTCTACCTTTAAAACAGCAAATTCCGGCTTTTCCACTTTGAAATAGACCACTGCGTTAACGCCGACCGGCACATTGTCTTTGGTGATAGCTTCCTGCCGCGGGACATCCACGGTAGTGATTCTTAAGTCCACAGTTATCAATCTTTGGATTCCGGGGAATATCCATCTGAAGCCCGGGATTTTTATCCCCGTGTACTTGCCGAATGTCAAGATTACGCCCCTTTCATATTCGTTTATAATCCTTATGCCTGATAAAAAGAGAACTAAGAGAAATGCTAATATAATAATTAAGGCGATTACCATATTTTTAAGTTAATTATAATTGAATTACATTTTTAATCTTTTTATCATATATGTGTTTTTTAGGGAATAGCCGAGCGTCTTATAATAATCCCTTACTCCCACTCCGGATATCACAATGATATTTTTCAAGCCGAATTCTTTCTGAACAATCTTTTCCGCCTCCTGCATCAATTTTTTCCCAAGCCCCCGGTGTTGGGGAGCGTTTGTTTTTTGAGAGACGGGCACTAATTTCCCGTAAGTGTGAAGTTCCCTTACAATACCGGAATCCTTCAAGACCGGCAGGACAACTTGGCCGGGGATTCTTAGGCGCAATAAGCTGTGGAGTCGGGTTCGGTCTTTGTTCTCGAAGCTTAAAAATATTTCCTTTCCTTTGGAGGCCTCATAATCACTTCGGAAAAGATATATTTTTTCTTTTGGATTATATTGCCCCTTGACTTCCCGGCACCTGATGCATTTACAGCGCCATCTCTGCTGTTTTGCGATTACCATTATCATCTGCCTTAGATTAGATGTCTTGGTTCCGCCCTGCACCACATATTGAGAGGGAATATCCCGGACAATTCTTTGTATCCGGCAGTAATATGGAACCGTTTTTTTGATGGCGATTATGATTTCCAAAAGCTGCTTTTCGGTGTACGGCTGGTAGCCCTGCTTTTCCCAGATATTATACAAAGGAGCTTCTTTTAACAGGGCGCAGGGATATATTTTTAAATAATCAGGCCGGAAATCCGGATTAGAGAAAAGCTCTTTAAACATCTTAACATCTTTATTAGGGTCAGACCCTAACAGATTGGGCATCATCTGGAAACAAATTTTGAATCCAGCGTCTTTTAAGAGCCGGGTTGCTTTTATGGCTGCGTCAATATTATGCCCTCTTTTGTTTATTTTCAAAATGTTATTATAGATACTCTGAATTCCGAGCTCAACCCTTGTTATCCCCAGTTCCCTTAATCGTTTTATTTCTTTTTCATCAATAAAATCCGGCCTGGTCTCAATGGTAATCCCGATAATCCTATGTTTTGCCTGCTCGTTTTGCTTTTGAACATTCTCTAATTTTTTAATTTTTAATTGTCGTTTTTCATTTTTCGTTTTACATTTTTCATTATATTCGTTCGCCCCCCTAAGGCATTCTTTAATAAACCAATTCTGGTAGTTTTTCGGGTAAAACGACCAAGTTCCGCCGATAATCCTTAAATCAATTTTATCGGTCGGATGGCCGATTGCTTCCAGCGCCTTGATTCTTGCCTGAACCTGTTGAAAAGGACGGTATCCCATCATTATCGCCCGGGCCACCGCTGGCTCCTCTTTTAAATAACTTTTTGGAACTTTGCTTTGGCTTGGGCAGAAAATACACTTTCCCGGGCAAGGGAACGGTTTTGTTAGCGCGGAAACAATAATTATGCCTGAAAGCGAGCGGATTTTTCTGATTCGCAGAACTTCCTCAATTTCCGGGTTGGGCTTTATTCTTTTATCTTTGATTAAGGTGTGATAAGCTTCTAATAACTGGGAGTTTGGAATCATTTTGGCGCTTTTTCTCTTGGAATAACGGCGCTTCAGAGAACTTAAAACATCCGGGCTTACGGCCTTTTCCTTGGTAAGAGCAATAATAATTTCTTTTGCCAATTCCATTTATGAAAAAAGATTACGCTGAATATTTGTTGGAAAAAACCAGACAGGACTATGATGCGATTGCGGACGACTTTGACAAAAAACGGGATTATCTTCCTCCTGATTTTGCAATTTTACAGGACTATGTTGATAAAGGGGACAGGATTTTGGATTTAGGATGCGGGAACGGAAGATTCCAGGAAGTTATCAAAGACCGGGCTGATTATTACGGAACAGATGTTTCCGGTCCTCTTATCAGAATTGCCAAAGCGAAATATTCGGATGCCAAGTTTTTTGTCAGCAAGCCCTTGTCCCTGCCTTTTGAGGACAATTTTTTTGACAAGGTCTTTTGCCTGGCTGTTTTTCATCATATCCCGTCAGCAAGGATAAGAAAAGAGTTTTTAAAAGAAATTAGGCGAGTTTTAAAGCCGGATGGCCGGATTGTCTTAACTGTTTGGGATTTAAGTGATAATAAGAAAGCCAGACAGCTTTTGTTAAAATATGCCCTGCTTAAATTAATCGGCCGAACAAAACTTGATTTTAAAGATGTTTTTTATCCTTGGAAAAACAGCGCCGGCAAGGTGGTTATAAACAGATATATCCATATTTTTTCGGAAAATGAACTGGAGAAAATTATTGAAAGCGCGGGATTGGTGATCAAAGAAAAAGGGATTTTAGAAAGAAGCCCAAAAGGGAAAAATATTTTTATCATCGCCCAAAAATCAAAATAGTTATAATTTTTCGTTTTAAGTTAGTCCCTGTGGTTCAACGGCCCGCCAAAATTTGCCCTCATAGTTTAACGGACAAAACACAGGCCTCCGGAGCTTGAAATACAGGTTCGATTCCTGTTGAGGGCATAAGCAAAATTTAGGCGGGTAAAATAAAATGCCTCCCTCCGGAGGAGGAAATGGCTGTTCGAATCAGCCCAGGGACACATTAGAACAAGTTAATGAGTAAAACGAATTTATTTGTTCTTATGCCCTAAAGAGCGGAGTGACGAAGATTAAAATTAAAATAGTGCCAAATTAAAATAGTGCCAGGCACTATTTATTTTATCTATTTATCTATTTACTTATCGATTGATAGATTAGTACGATATATTGACCCAGCGAATATTATGGGATATAATTGAACTGGAAAATACCTTAAAGTCTATTTCCAGTCTATATATGGATAAAAAACCCACTAAAGGTGAATATTTAGAGGTTTTATTAAGATTCCCCAAGACCGTCTTTTCTACCAAAGATGTTGCTTTATTATGGGGAGAAGAAAAGGAACAAACAATTACTGGACGGTTAAACAAATATGTTAAAGCCGGAAAGTTGGTCAGGGTTCGGCGCGGCATATATGCAAAGGATAAAAATTATGATCGCTTTGAGTTGGCGACCAGAATATATACGCCTTCGTATATCAGTTTCGAGACGGTATTAACCCGTGCTGGGGTAAATTTTCAGTACTACGGAACTATCTTTGCCGCATCCTACATAACCCGGGAAATTAGCGTCGGCAGTCAGAAAATTTCTTTTATTCGGATGAAAGATTATGTGTTGAGCAATACTGTCGGTATCAAGCACGCAGACGGTATTGCAACTGCAACCAAAGAGCGCGCTTTTTTAGATCGAATCTATGTCAGTAAGGATTATCATTTTGATAACTTGGATGCGTTGGATTGGGATAAGGTATTTGAAATTTTGCCTATATACAACAACAAGAGAATGATCAGGAAAGTCAACGAGTATTTCAAACATTATAAAGCCACAAAATAAAATACTTGTGGTGAGCTTATCGAATCATGACATTGGATTATGCCAAACATAAAAATATACTACTTCAGATTTTGAAGGACATTTACTCTGACATATCAATTGCGCCTAATTTGGGCTTTAAGGGCGGCACGGCTGCTTTTCTATTCTATGAATTGAACCGCGGTTCAGTTGATTTGGATTTTGATCTGCTTGATGAAAGCAAAAAACAGGTCGTGTTTGATAAAATTCAAAAGATCGCTACTGGCTACGGAAAAATTATTGACTCCAGGGTTAAGCGTTTCAATCTGGTGAATGTAATCTCCTATGATACGAAATCACAGAATATTAAAATTGAGGTAAATAGGCGGGATTTTGGTTCACGATACGAATTAAAAACTCTGCTTGGTATTTCGATGATAGTCATGGTTCGGGAAGATATGTTCGCTCACAAGCTTATGGCTATGTATGAACGGGTCGGCAAAACAAGCCGCGATATTTATGACATCTGGTTCTTCTTGAAGAATAACTGGCCGGTGAATAAAGAAATCATTAAACAAAGATCGGGTATGTCTTTTGAGGAGTTTCTGCAAAAGTGCGCAGAACAGCTTGGGAAAATGGATAATCGTAATATTCTGGTCGGTTTAGGCGAATCTCTTACCGAACCACAGAAAGATTGGGCTCGGGCAAAACTTCGGACGGAAACAATTTTTTTATTGAGAGCTCGATTAGAAAGCGAAAAGTGAATTTATATCAAAAGAAATCGATATGAATTCAGGTTTAACATTCATCACAAAGGATAAGTAGATTTATAAAAACAGAAGTTTGCAAAAACCAAAATTCAAAAAGATTTTTGATTCCTTATATCAGGGTCTTTTGAAAATTAATATGCTTGGTTCGCAGTGAAGCATTTCAAAGGTCGAGTTTGTCGTTTATTAGACATTTAAGAATGAAAAATTATGAATAAATTAAATGTTTTAGATTGGGTTGCCTTAATTTTAGTTATAATCGGCGGCTTAAATTGGGCTTTAGTTGGCTTGTTTAGTTTTGATTTGGTGGCGGCAATATTTGGAGCTATGTCTATTTTATCGCGTATCATTTATGTATTAGTTGGCTTGTCTGCGGTTTATCTCTTGGCTACTCTTGGTAAATTAGCTAAAGAATAAAGGATTTCCGAATTCAGATTCGGGTAACAGAAAGGAATCAAATAAAATGTATAAAAAGATTATCTCCCAATATCTTTTTAAAAAACAAAGGAACTCTAAGAGCTCCTTTCCTGTTGGCCGAATGTCATTCTCGGATACTGCCTGATTGTGTTAAGGTTTAAGATGTACGCTCACCGAGGTAATGATTAGGCCTAAAACCGTGAGGACTGTCCCGAGTAAAGGAAAAGAGCTGTTCTGTCCAAGACGAATTACTATTAACGCCAATCCGAACCCTACCATTACTATTCCAAGACCGATTCCTAAGATAGCGAGCCTCTCTTTCATCCACCTCACCCCCTCTTGAATATGTGCTATCTCACAATAACACACCGCATTCACTTGTAAAGATTAGAAAGGATTTTTTAAGATTGGATCGAGGGAGATATAAAGTCGCCAAAAGGGTATTTTTTTGATATAATAAACCAAGGAAAGGTCGTTTGAAGTAGTCGATTAATTATTAATATTTTTTAAATATGCCTGAAGAGGAAATTGAAGGTAAATTAATCGGTAAAATCATTCATTTTTTCGACAAAATTCAGGTTGCGGTGATTGAGCTCCTTGGTCCTCTAAAAGTAGGAGACGAAATCAGGATTGTCGGCGGTGAGACGGATTTCGAGCAAGCCGTAGAATCAATGCAGATTGACCACCAAGAAATAGACAAAGCCAAAAAAGGAGACGAGGTTGGCTTAAAGGTCTCGGAGAAAGTCAGGGACGGCTATCGCGTTTATAAAATTTAGACAATTTAAGCAGTTTCCCCAAAATGACAGCTTTCTGGAAAGCGTTAACTGTTTTTGTTAGCACAATCATAGGCGTGGGCATCTTCGGCTTGCCCTGGGTCGCTTTTAAAAGCGGATTTTTTGTTTTATTCGGGTATTTTTTGATATTGGGGGCAGTGGCGATTTTTGTTCATTTGATTTTGGGGGAAATTGTGGTTGGAACAAAAGCCGAGCGCCGATTCCCGGGTTATGTCAAACAATATTTAGGCAAAAGGTGGGGGACTGTTTCTTTCATTGCGATGTGCGCCGGGCTTTTTGGCGCCCAGCTGGCTTATTTGGTGGTGGGCGGCAGTTTTTTAGCCAATATTTTGACCCCCTATCTTGGCGGAAGCGTCTTAATCTATGTTCTGGTTTTTTTCATTCTGGGGAGCTTATTGATTTACAGAGACATCAAAAGCATTTGCCTGACAGATTTTCTGATTTTGATTCTTTTTTTAGGCATTCTCGCTTTTTTTGTTGTCAAATCATTGCCCCATATTAATCCGGTTAATTTTTTACAAACTAACTTTAAATATATTTTCCTGCCTTACGGAGTAATAGTATTTTCCTTGTGGGGTTCGGCTATTTTGCCGGAAGTTAAGGAGATCCTGGGAAAAAGGAAAAAGGACTTAAGAAAAGTCATTATATCAGGCATACTTATTTCCGCGTTTGTTTATCTTATTTTCGTTATGGCGATACTGGGAGCCAGCGGGACAGCCACTTCCGAAAACGCAATTTCCGGTTTTGGTTTGGTAATTGGAGGCAACATCGCAAAAATAGGATTTATCTTTGGACTCCTCACTTGTTTCAGCTCCTATCTGTCTCTCGGGCTTACTTTAAAAAAGATTTTTTGGTATGACATCAAAATGCCGGAGAAAACTTCCTGGGCCGTCGCTTCTTTCGTGCCAATAGCGATGTTTCTTCTTGGCGCAAGGGAATTTATTAATATAATCGGCTTTACCGGCGCGCTTGCGGGCGGCGTAGAGGGCTTCACTTTAATTTTTCTCTATCGCAGTTTTTTAAAGAAGAAAAAAGCCAGCCAAAAAATGAATCCCCTTTATTTCTTGCTGGCCATATTTTTCATTTTAGGAATGATTGCAGAGATTTCTCACTTTTTCCGAGGGTAATCTAAATATTTTTTAAGCGGTCATTGTTTTTTGTTTCGACCTTTTTTTATTTTCCCGGCTTGACAAGGCATTTTTAATGATTAAAATTAAAAAGTGATATAAAATCCGCTAAAGCTTGAAAAAAGCAAAATTATGGACTTAGAGAGGGAAATCTATCTTACTAAAGAGGGATTGAGGAAGCTTGAGCAGGAGTATGAGGAGCTTAAGGCCCTGAAAAGTCAAAGGACAAAAGAAAACGCTCCTACCACTGCCGCTTCTTTGGAAATTGATTCTGAATATCTGGCCTTTCAGGACGATTTGAATTTGTTAGAGTCCAGAATCGCCGAACTGGAAACAATTTTAAAGAATTACCAATTAATAGCAGCGCCCAGCAAGGGCGCTCATAAAGAGGTTTCATTAGGCGCAACGGTAGTCGTGGAAATAGAGGGACAAGAAGATGAATTCACCATAGTCGGCTCTTTGGAAGCGAATCCGATGCTTGGCAGAATCAGCAACGAGTCGCCGGTGGGCAAGGCCCTTTTGGGGCGCAAAACCGGAGAGGAAGTAAAAGTTCAGTCAGCGGTAGCGACTGTTTATAAAATTAAGAAAATTACCTATCAGCTTTAGCATTAAACGCAAAAGAGGGCGCTGCCCTCTTTTTGAAATCCAATGAGTTCCCTACTTGATTTTTTTATAAAACTCGGGAAATTAAAAACCAACAAGAGGAAAGGGTGGGTTCTTTACGGGATAAAAGACCCGGCCGCCACTGCTGACCATATTTTTAGAGGCGCTATTTTAGGCTGGGTTTTGAACAGCATCAATAAGAACAACAAGAAAAAAGGGTTTAATGACGCAAGGATTATTAAAAGCATCTTAATCCATCATTTGCCGGATATATATATCGGCGAAGAAACCCCTTACGATTCTTTGCTGCCGAAAGATATTGCTTCCGAGATTTCTAAGAAAGACCAAGATATTATCAGAGAAATCCTTAAAAAGCTGCCGCAGGTTTCCGCCGGGTTAGAGAGAAAGAGAGCAATCCAAAGACAGCAGCTTGAAGAAAAGACATTTCATAGGATTGTGGCAAAACTACCCAACGAAATTAAAAAAGATTTGGAAGATTTATGGTCAGAGCTGAATAAAAGAAGGACTAATTTGAGCAAATTTGCCTGGGAGTCGGCCAAATTGGAAAGTTATCTCCAGTCGCTGGAATATTGGAGAAAAGAGGGAAAGGTTCAGCATAAACTATGGAATAGATGGGTGAAAAAGAATCTGAAAGAGTCCTTCATAATAAAGTTCCGGAAGGAGATAGACAAGTATTTGATAAATAATCATAAAAAGTGCGAAAAAGACGCTTTATGCGAACTGCTTCGTTTCTTGAACGAAGTCGGCAGGTTGAAATCGCTCAAAAGGACTGGTTGGGTTTTGAGGCGGGTCAAGAAGCCGGAAAGCGTTGCCCAGCACACTTTTCAAATGACAATAATGAGCTGGGTGCTTGGAAAAATAAAAGGATTGGATACTGACAGAATTGTCAAAATCGCCTTAGTTCATGATTTATGCGAGGTTTATGCCGGAGACCAGACGCCCTACGACCCCATATTGGTGGCAGACAAGGAAGTAGTGCGCAAGCTCGTTGAAAAAGCGCCCAGAGTTCCTAAGGCCCAGCGAATAGAATGGCTTTTCAAGAAGCGGGAAAAGGAATGGAAGGCAATCGTTGAACTGACTTCAAATCTCCCGAAGATTTTACAGAAAGAGATGATCAGCTTATGGCTGGACTGCGAAGAGGGATTGACCAAAGAAGGAAGATTTGTGTCGCAAGTGGATAAGCTGGTAAATCTTTTTCAAGCCATTGAATACTGGAAAAAAGATAATAATTTTCCGATTGAGTCCTGGTGGGTTTTTATAAAGGAGAGGGTGGACGATCCCTTGCTATTAAAATTTACCGATGAGCTGGACAAAGAATTTGCCATAGCCAACAGAATATCCAGTAAAAATAAAAACAAGAGAGCCGGCAAGGCGAAGAGTCCAAAGGAAAAATAAATTGTTGATAGATATTTCTAAAGCCCAAGCAAGGGCTTTTTGCTTTTTACCAAACAAAGAGATGTGATAAAATGAATTCAATATGATTAACCAGGAATTGGCAAATATCTTATACGAAATCGGTTATTTTCTGGAAATGGAAGAGGCCGCTTTCAGGCCTCAGGCCTATGAGAAGGCGGCGATTGTTCTGGAAAATTCAGAAGAGAGCGTGCGCGATATTTATAATAGAGGCGGGATTAAAGCGTTGGTTGCAATGCCCGGGATAGGAGAAAGCATTGCCAAAAAAATCGAGGAGTATCTTAAAACCGGGAAAATTGAATATTATGAGAAATGGAAAAAGAAAGTGCCGGTTGACATTGAAGGACTAATGGCCGTGGAAGGAGTGGGGCCAAAGACAATCCGGATTTTATATGAGGAGCTCGGGGTTACTGACAGAAAGGAGCTGGAAGAGGCGGCGATGAACCATAAAATCTCTCCTCTTTTTGGATTTGGCAAAAAAAAGGAAGAAAATATTCTGCAAAGCATCGCCCTTTTGAAAGCCAAAAAAGAAAGATTCCCTTTTGAGAAAATTTTTCCCACCGCCAGAGACATTAAAACCAGATTAAACTCTTTAAAAGAGGTGAAGAAGATTGATTTGGCCGGCTCTTTGCGCCGGAGGGAAGAGACAATCGGCGATATCGATATTTTAGCGATGACTTCGCGTCCGGAAAAAGTGGTGTCCTTTTTTATTAATCTTCCGGAGGTAGTGAGAATCTGGGGCAAGGGCAAAACCAAGGCCTCTGTCCGTTTAAGACAGGGCATAGACGCGGACTTAAGAGTTATCCCGGAAATCAGTTACGGCGCGGCTCTCCAGTATTTCACCGGCTCCAAAGAACACAATGTGGCTTTGAGAAAAATAGCCATTGAAAAAGGAATGAAACTCAATGAATACGGGCTTTTCAAGGGAAAAAGAAGGGTGGCCGGCCGGCGAGAAAAAGACGTTTACGCCGCCCTCGGTCTTCAGTGGGTTTCGCCTGAATTGAGGAAAGGAAGGGGCGAAATAGCGGTTATTTAAAATAATTAGATTTAAGTCCTTTTATTTGTTATGATAAAGATATTAACCATTAATAATTAACTAATACGCATATGAGATATAAGAATACAAAAATAGCAATAGTTTCCTTACTGTTCTTTTTCGCTCTTGGGGGCATAGCGTCTGCCCAGGAATCCTGCGCTTCTTTATATGAACAACACGGAACTATTATTAACAGATATGACAGCGACCAAAACGGAAAAATATCCCTTCAAGAATCAGATGCCGCTGTTTCGGCTTGGTTTGAATACGCCTGGACAGACAATGATTTGCTGGGATTATTAAAATTTGCCAGGCAGGGGTGTGTTATCCCGTCTCTTGAGAATGATCCGGTATCCGGAACGCTTTCCGCTTCTGCCATCCAGGTAAATATCGGAGAGACAATTGTGCTGACCGTGACCGGCAAAGATAATGACGGCTTACAGAATCTTTGGGCCTATTATCAAGGAAGTTGGCACAATAAGCCGGTGCAAGGGGAGGCAGCAGACACCACTTTTACTTTTTCAGAATCAAAAGCCGGGACCTATGTTTATAAAGGATATATCTATGGGAGCCAGCCCACTGGGGTCAAAGAAACTGCCTGGACCACTCCCCAAGAGGTGAGAGTGGAGGTTTTGCCGGCAACGGTTGTTGATTGCCATTATTATTATTGGTTTGACGATGATACGCCCGCTTGCGGTTATAAACAATTTTGCGGTGCGTATGTCTATTATGGACTAAGAACCTTTGCCACTCAACAAGAGTGTGAAGAGGCATTGCCGGAAACTCCCTCGGAGAATAATCTTGTTTCCGGAACCTTATCTGTTTCTGCTGCGCAAGTAAGCCCCGGGGATGATATTACTTTAACTGTTACTGGACAAGATAATGATGGATTATATGCTTTATTGGTTTATTATCAGGGACAATGGTACAAAAAATTAGTCCAGGGCACGACGGCCAGCGCCACCTTTACTTTTTCGGAATCCCAGCCAGGGGTTTATACCTATTTTGGATATGTTTACGGCAAAACGCCAGGCGGCAATTTAGAGTTTAATTGGACCGAGCCGAAAATAGTGACAGTTAAAGTTCAAAGCAGTCAGGTTGCTGGAGGTCCGGATTTGATTATTTCTTCAGTAAGCACGAGCCCGAGCTCGCTCACCATTGCAGACGATGTTGATTTCAAAGTGACTATCAAGAATATTGGCACGCAGCAGTTGCCGGTTGTCTCAAGCGGAATTATCACAAAAGTTTCTTCAAGCTCTATGGAAGGATCTGGCTGGAGAATATGCGACGCAATGACCACCCAACTCAAGGTAGGCGAAAGCGCAACCATCGATTGTCCGATTGTGCAGAGATTATCAAAAGGAAGCCATAATTTCACATTTTTAGTGGATTCGTCCTATCGCTTAGCAGAAGGTAATGAGAATAACAATGAATTTTCAAAAACAGTCAGCGTCGGGGGCGGGACAATAGTTAATAATGATGTGGTGTCAGGAACATTTGCAGCCAGCGCGGCGAATGTTAATGTCGGTCAATCATTTACTCTTACAATAATAGCCCAAGATGACCAGGGAGTGGAGAAAATAAAAATGTATTATAAAGGGGCGTGGCGTACTTTTGACTGCGGAGGACAGACATCCTGCACTAAGAGTTCTGATTTATACGAGTCAACGGCCGGAACCTATACATATTATGCCATAGTTTATGGGTACGATTTAAACGGCAATTCAGAGAATAACAACACCAGCCCCCCTTCAATGAGGGTCGTGGTCAAGCAGGCCGGCAATTGCGCGGAAACAGACGGGGGGAAGGATTATTATACGAAAGGCACAACAACAAATATTATCACTGATGGAGGACTTTCTTTGAGCAGTTGGACTGATATTTGTCTCAAAGACAACCAAACCGCTTTAGCCGGCCAGGAGAATTATTTGTTTGAAGCGTATTGCGACGATAATGGAATAGGCCGGCTGATGTCGGGGCCAACCGCTTATATCTGTCCGAAAGGATGTCAAAATGGGGTATGTATTAAATAGAAAGGAGCGATTTTAAAAACCTAAAAACCCGCTTCGGGCGGGTTTTTAGGTTTTTAATAATCAATGATTACTAATCATTTAATCGCTTCTTCGATGATTTTTTCAAATATTTTTGGCTGTTTCTGGGCCAGTTGAGCCAAGATTTTTCTGTCTATGGCGATGTTTTTTTTCTTGAGAGCGCCCATTAATTTGCTGTAGGAAATATTTTGTTTTCTGGAACCGGCATTAATCTGGGTCTGCCACAGCTGTCTTTTTTCGCGCTTTCTCACTTTCCGATCCCTATAATTATAAGACAGGGCATGGAATAATGCTTCTTTGGCCAAAGCATATCTGTTTTTTCTGCCCCAGCGGAATCCCTTGGTTTGTTTTAACAGGTTTTTCCGGCGCTGGTGGGCTGATGTTCCGCGTTTTACTCTTACCATATTATATAGACATCAATTTTTTAATTTTTTTGGATTCGGATTTTGGTAATTCCACCCATCTCCTTTTCTCTTGTATCTGTTTTCCTGATTTTTTTGACCGGAAATGGTTTTGCCCGGTCGCTTGGCGCAAAATCTTCCCGCTTTTGGTTAGTTTAAATCTTTTAGCTAACGACTTCTTTGTCTTCGCCTTTTTTCTTTTCTGCGGCATTTTTTTGTCCTCGTTTAATAATAAGAATTAATATGTTTGGCAATTTCTTCGGAGGCAATTCGGTTTCTATCGGGATTTGGCTCCCTAATATTTCCACGAATTTCTTTATTTGCTCATCAGCGTGCGGGCGCAACGCTTTTTCGCGCCCCCTTAATCGCAACTCCACCTTGATTTTATTCCCCTGTTTCAAAAATTTGTATGCTTGATTTGCCTTGATTTCTATATCGTGCGGAGAAGTATTGAATTTTATCCTCACTCCCTTGATTCCTCCGCCCTTTTGATGGGATTGTTTTTTCTCTTTCTTTTTCAATTGATAAAGATATTTTCCATAATCGCCTATCTTGCATATTGGGGGAGAGACCTTGTCTGTAATCTGTATTAAATCTAAACCGCGCTCGGAAGACATTTTGAGCGCTTGTTCCAGGGATACTATCCCCACCTGCTTATCGTCTTCGTCAATTAATCTTACCTCTCTTACTTTTATTTGATGGTTTAATAACGGTTTGCTCTGAATACTTTTATAATTACTGATTTTAATTTTAGTGGAGATGGCGGGATTCGAACCCGCGTATAGGAAGGCGTTTGAACTGTTTCTACAAGCTTGCCTTGATTAGTGTTGTCGGATAGGGGCCTCGAATCAAGGAAAACGGCTCCTATCTTAGGCCTGTTTTAGCAATCCTTCCCGGCCAATGAAGAACCGCTTATCTCGATAAATTACACCGGTCTTGCTTATCGAGAATCCGCAAAACAGATGGGCGTTGATTATTGCTAATCAAGCGCCGACCATGGCGTTATGCGTAAGCATAAGCCGGTCTTTGAAATAAGTTGGCACTTATTTGATTCTTGGAAGTTTAACCAGGTTCCAAGAACTGGGCTTGCGCAATTCATCAGCTGTTTCCTATCGATGCCTTTCACCCCCGCCCGCATCGCTACGCGAGCAAGCTCGCTTGCGAAGCGTTGCGGGCGGGCCCGTTAATACTTCGTAGCGATATGGGCGAGGTTTCTTCTTTATGAAGAACTATTTAAATATTTTGTAATCTCCTTTTAAGATATGCCCTCCCAAATCCTGTTTTCAGAGAAGCTTCGCGTCTTATAGCATCCTCAAGAATATTACTAGCTTCATAGTACACAATTTTAAGCGGGCGTCTTTTTTGGGTAGCTTCCACCAATCCTTGATTATGTTGTTTTATTCTATTTGTAAGATTCTTTGTATGCCCGATATACAACTTACTATCTTTTATACTTTTTAAAATATAAACATAATACATCAGTTTTCTTTTAGCGCTCTTCTAATATCTTTGTCTGCGTCTCTTTTTTTAAGGACTTCTCTTTTGTCAATTTTGCTTTTATGTCTGGCAATGGCTATCTCAATCTTTATTTTTCCCTGCTTAGTATACATTCTCAAAGGCACTAATGTCAAGCCCTGCTGGGCTGATTTTCCGATTAAGTGCTTGATTTCCGATTTGTTTAACAGTAACTTTCTCGTTCTTCTTTCGTTGTAACTATCAGGAGTGTTGTTTGGCTGATAAGGGGGGACGCTGGCATTAAGGAGATACGGGTCTTCGTCTTTAAAAACCACAAAAGACCCTTGCAGGTTGGCTCTGCCGAGCTTGATTGATTTTACTTCATAACCATTCAACACAATACCCGCCTCAAATGTTTCTATGGGCAAATAGTCGAAAAAGGCCTTTTTGTTTTCCGCTAAATTCTTTGCCATTATTTTATAGTATCATAAACCGGCAAAATATTAAGGGGATTGAGTTCCATTTCGGGTTTATTTGAGGTAAAATGATAGAATAATGAACAATAATTAAAAGATGACTTAAAAAGGTCGGGAGATAATCGTTAATTATTGATTACTTGCCCGCCTCGGGCGGGTTAATTATTAAGAGATTTAATATGGAAGACACAAAAAGTTTTTTTCATCACAATCATCCCAAAGGCGCCTTAAAAGCAGTTTTGAGTTTGCTTTTGGTTACCCTGATTGTCTACATCTCCGTGGGGATTTCCAATCAGATAAAAACAGGCCGATATATTGGTCAGGGTGTGGTTTCCAGGAATACTATCACCGTCAGCGGGACAGGAGAGATTTACGCTAAGCCGGATTTGGCGATTACCAGTTTTACCGTGAAAACAGAAGCCAAAGCCGTAGAAGAGGCGATAGCGGATAATACCGAGAAAATGAATGCTATTGTTGAAGCGATGAAGGGTGCTGGGATTGAAGACAAAGACCTGAAGACAACAGATTTTAATATTTATCCGAGGTATGAATACAGGGCTGATTATTCCGTTGAATACTGGCCTAAGCCGGAAAAGAGGGTTTTAGTCGGATATGAAGTGAGTCAGTCGCTGGAGGTTAAAATAAGGGATATGGTGAAAATAGGAGACATTATCCAAAAAGCGGTTGATGCCGGAGCCAATCAGGCGGGCGAGCTTCAGTTTACTTTTGATGACCCGGATGGCTTGAAGAATCAGGCGCGGGAAGAGGCGATTAAGGAAGCCAAAGAAAAAGCGGGATTATTGGCAAAACAGCTGGGCGTGAAATTAACCAAGATTACCAATTTCAGCGAAGGCGGATATTATCCAACACCGATGTATTACGATAGCGCAATGAGCGCTAAGGAAATAGGCGGTAGTGAGAGCATTCCGCAGATAGAGACAGGAGAGAATAAGATTACGGTAAATATCAGCATTACCTACGAAATTAATTAAAAACGCAAAACCAAGATCTTCAACGAGACCCGGCCTCGTTGATGCCTCAAAACGTTGGAACCCTTGCTAGCATTGAAGATTTTCACAACGAGACCCGGCCTCGTTGATAACATGGATGGAGTTTTCCACAGGAAAGTGAAAAAATTGGCAAAATGATTTGACAGGGATTAGGGAGGAGGATTATACTAAAAACAGAATAATTAATCTCAAAAAATATGAAATATCAAGATGGCGACATTCAAAAAGTTGGTGATTCACAGGGAGTTCTTGGCTCGGGTGGTTATGGATTTCCTGATGGCGGGTATGGGCCGGATGATGACGGTGGTGGCGGATATTGGGGCGATTCATGTGGGATAAGAGAGGAGTCTGGCAGGGGTGACGATGGAGAGGGATCTAATCAATAATAATTAATAATTTAAAATTATGTTTAATAAAGGAGTAACAGGCGGATACAGAGGTGATCAAGCTGTTGGCAGGGGCGATAATTCGGGCGGATACAGAGGAGACCAAACCGGTGGATATAAAAGGGGAGAATCAGCGCTAGGCAGAGGAGACGACGGGATGTAGATGTAATTTCCAATTTTCAATTTTCATTTTTAATCTTTAATCTATATTGGTCGCACCTAATAAGGGGTTATATTCAACAAAGCGCTTGTTTCAAGCGTTTTGTTTTTAATCTCCAATTTAGCAACGAGGCCGGGTCTCGTTGCTTGACAGTTGGGACTGGATAATGTCTAATTTCTTACGATTTCCTACGAGCCCCGCCCTTTTCAAGAGGCGAATCTGCCGAGATCGTTTCTCGGCAAAAGCGTTGGGATTTTGACATTGGGATTTTCAGCGCTGTTTTTGCCTTGATTCGCAATTTAAGATAAGATGAATAGTATGAAAAATGCTTATGTTATTAATCTAAAAGGCGAAAGGGAGCCATTTTCTTTGGCAAAGGTTCTGAGAAGCGCCCGGCGGGCTGGGGCTTCAAAGGACTTGGCGCAAAAAGTGGCGCTGGAGATAGAAAAAGGCATTTATCCGGGCTCAAAAACCAGCGAGATTTTTAAGCAAGTCAATCAGCTTCTCAAAAAGGAGGACGAACGATCAAGTTTGCGGTTCAGTTTGAGAGAAGCCATGAGAAAATTGGGTCCCAGCGGTTTTCCTTTTGAAAAATACATAGGGGATATTTTTTCCGCTCACGGATACGCGGTCTCGCTAAACCGGAAAATTAAAGGAAAATTCGCCATCCATGAAATTGACTTTCTGGCGAGAAACGAAAAAGTCCTGTATATCGGAGAGTGCAAGTATCGCATTTTCCCGGGAGAAAGAGTTGATTTGGCGATATTATTGGCATTCTATGCCAAATTTTTAGACCTCAAAAACGGCAATTATTTTAATCTGCCGAAGAATGTTGTTTTAAAGCCGATTATGGTTACCAACGCAAAATTCAGCTCGCAGGCAATCAGGTATGCCAATGGCGTGGGAATCAAACTCTTGGGATGGAAACATCCGCCAAACCAAGGGCTGGAATCAATGATTGAGGCGGAACAGCTTTATCCCATCACCATTTTGCCCTCGTTTAAAGGATATTTAATGGAATCCTGTTCGCAGGCGAAATTAATGCTCGCAAAAGACATCTTAGAGAAGAATCCGCAACAGATTGCCAAAATTATCGGCGTTGAGAAGAACAAAATTTTGTCTTTAATCAACGAAGCCAGAACACTATTGAGTTAGCCCGGAAAAGAATTAAAAGACCGCTTTCGCGCGGTTTTTGGTTTTACAAAACCATATTTTAAGGTTAAACTGGAGGAATATGGATAAAGAGGAATTAGCAGGCCTTGTCAAAAAGGCGGTTTTAATAGCTCAAAAAGAAGGCAAACTTCCTGATTTTAGTATCCCGGAAATTCCGCTAAATTATTCTGAAAAAGAGGAGTACGGGGATTATAACACCCCGATAGCATTTTCTATTGCCAAACAAATTAACCAGACCCCGGAGTCAGTGGCAAAAATTCTGGCCGATTATTTAGCCCAAGAGGAAGGGACAAAATCCGCGGAGGCCAAAGGCGGTTTTGTGAATTTTTATCTTTCAGACAAACAGCTGATTAATTCCTTGAGAATTATTTTAAAACAGAAAAACAAATACGGCTCCAGCCAGAAAGGCAAAGGCAAGGTAATGGTGATAGATTATTCTGCTCCCAATATCGCCAAGCCCTTCGGAGTCGGCCATCTTCGCTCTACGATTATCGGCCAGGCGATATATAATTTGTATGAATTTCTGGGCTGGAAATGTATCGGCGACAATCATTTAGGTGATTGGGGCACGCAATTCGGAAAACTTATTACCGCCATCAAAAGATGGAATAAAAAACCCTTGGAGGAATTGTCTGTTTCAGACCTGCAGGCGTTATATGTCCAATTCCATCATGCGGCAGAGACCCAGGCGGAATTATTAGAAGAATCAAGAGAGTGGTTTAAAAAATTGGAACAAAGAAACAAAGAAGCCAGACAAATCTGGAAGATATGCGTGGACATAAGCATCAAAGAGTTTAATAAGGTTTATAATATCCTGGGGGTAAAAATAGACAAAGCATTGGGAGAAAGTTTTTATGAAGGCAAAATGGAAGCGGTGATAGAGAACGCCAAAAAAAAAGGCATAGCCCAAGAAAGTCAGGGCGCATTAGTGATTATACTGCCCGGCCTAAATGTTCCTTTGATGCTTTTAAAATCAGACGGAGCCACTACTTATGAGACAAGGGATTTGGCGACCATTGAGTACCGGATGAAGAAATGGAAGCCGGACTTGATTATCTACGAAGTCGGAGCTGACCAACAGCTTCATTTTGAAAAAGTGTTCAAGGCCGCAGAAATGCTCGGGTATAAAAAGGAAGTTGAGTTTAAGCATATTGCTCATGGCTTGATTCGCTGGGAAGATAGAAAGTTTTCCACCCGAAAAGGAGATACGATTGCCTTGGAAGAAGTTTTGGATGAAGCAGTTAAAAGAGCCAAAGACATTATTTTGAAATCAAAAGAAAACCAGGATATCAGCGCTGAACAGAAAGAACAGATTGCCAAACAAGTCGGGATCGGGGCGGTGAAATATAATGATTTGTCTCGCCAGCCGGAAAGAGATGTCATATTTGATTTGGACAGAATGGTAACGCTTGAAGGCAACTCCTGCCCCTATCTTCAATATACGGCTGTCCGTTGCCAAAGCGTTTTAGACAGAGCGGGAAAGATAAAAAGAGAGATAAAAGACATTGAACTAAACTTTGAAGAAAAATCCGTTGTTCGGCTTTTGAAAAAATTTCCAGAAATCGCAGCCGAGGCAGCGGAAACTTTTTCCCCGAATTTAATTTGCAATTTCGCTTTTGAGTTAGGGCAGAAGTATAATATCTTTTATGAAAAATGCCAGATTTTGAACGCTGACAGCGAGCCGGAAAAAGAACTCCGCTTGGCCATCACCGCTGCGACGAGGCAGGTTTTGGGAAACAGCTTAAAATTATTGGGAATAGCTATTCCTGAAAGAATGTAATATATGGAGATAATTTTCCCCAAAATCGAAGAAAAAATAATAAAGTTTTGGAAAGAAAATCGCATTTTTGAAAAATCCTTGGAGAAAAAAGGCGGGGATTTTGTTTTTTATGAAGGGCCCCCGACGGCCAACGGAAGACCGGGCGTCCATCATGTTTTAGCCAGGGCATTTAAAGACATAATCTGCCGCTACCAGACAATGAAAGGAAAAAGGGTTTTAAGAAAAGCGGGCTGGGATGTCCACGGGCTTCCGGTTGAGCTGGAAGTGGAAAAACAGCTTGGATTGCAGGACAAGAAGGGCATAGAGGAATACGGAGTGGCGCAATTTAACGAAGAATGCAAAAAATCCGTCTGGAAATATGCCGGCGAGTGGGAGAATCTTACCGAAAGAATCGGTTATTGGCTGGACCTGGAAAATCCCTACATCACTTCCGACTCTGATTATATGGAAAGCGTTTTCCAGATAATCAAAAGGGTCTGGGAGAAAGGGCTGCTGTATCAGGGATACAAGGTTCTGCCCTATTGCCCGCGCTGCGGGACCGGGCTTTCATCCCATGAAGTGGCGCAAGGATACAGAAAGATAGCGGAGAAGGCGGTATATGTGAAATTCAAAATCTCAAATCCAAATGTCAAATGTCAAATCAAATCCAAAATCCAAAATTCCAAAGCCGAAAATTCATTCAAAATTCAAAATTCAAAATTCAAAATTCAAGACAATATTTATTTATTAGTGTGGACAACGACGCCTTGGACTCTGCCGGCCAATGTGGCCATAGCCGTCAATCCGAAAATAGATTATGTCAAAGCGAAAAAAGATGAAGAATATTTAATTTTAGCCAAAGAAAGACAATCAATTCTGGGAGAAAATTTTGAAGTTATAGAAGAGTTTAAAGGCAAAGATTTAGCGGGACTTGATTATGCTCCGCTGTTTGATGAGAGTGTCGTCTCTATCCAGGCGGAAGGCAGGAATATCTATCAGGTCTTGCCCGCGAACTTTGTTACTACCGAGGAAGGCACGGGGCTGGTTCACATCGCCCCGGCTTTTGGCCAGGACGATATGGAACTGATAAAAGCGCAAAATGAAAAACGAAAAACGCAAAATAGAAAACAAAATAGTAGAGACGAAGAATTTCCGATTCTTTTGACGGTGGATGAGAGGGGGAGGTTTCAGCCGGAAGTGAAAGAGTGGGCCGGAATGTTTGTGAAAGACGCAGACCCGCTGATTACAGGGCATTTGAAGCAAAAAGGGCTTTTATTCAAGGAGGAACCTTATGAGCACGATTATCCCTTTTGTTGGAGGTGCGATACCCCGCTTTTGTATTACGCCAAAAAGAGTTGGTTTATAAAAACAACAGGCCTCAAGAGCAAATTAATAAGCAATAATCAAAAGATCAATTGGGTGCCTGCCCACATAAAAGACGGAAGATTCGGCGAGTGGCTGAACGAACTTAAGGACTGGGCGGTTTCCCGTGAAAGATATTGGGGCACCCCTTTGCCTGTTTGGAAATGCCAAGAGTGCGATGAAGAAACTGTTATCGGCTCAAGGAACGATTTATTAAAACAAACATTTACCACTAATCAATATTTTGTCTTAAGGCACGGAGAAGCGGTTTCTAATGCAGAGAATTTCTTTTCTTCTTGGCCGGAAACCAAAGAAGCGCCCCTTACTGAAAAAGGCCGGGAATCCCTGAAAAAACAAGGATCATCAGTGAAACATAAGAAAATTGATTTGATAATTTCATCAGATGTTTTACGGACCTCGCAAACCGCAGAAATAATGGCCGAGGCCCTGGGGATTAAAGTCATATATGACGAGCGTTTGCGCGAAATAGACACCGGTTCGCTGAATGGAAAGCCGGTTCAGGAGGGCATTAACTATTTTAATCCTGAAAATAAGTTAAGCTTTAGCCAAATTTCTTTAAAAAAGTTCAAAGACGGGTTTCCGGAAGGAGAAAACTATTCGGATGTTAAATTAAGAATGCTGGATTTTATAAATGACATCAATAAAAAATATGAGAACAAAAAGATATTGATTGTAAGCCATGAAATTCCAATTATAATGTTCGGAAGCATAGTTCTTGGCTTGACTGACAAAGAGGGCGTCGCTGATTGGGAGAATCTTTCTGTGGATACGGGCGAATTTAAAGAATTGGATTTTCACGCCTTTCCCTATAATACGGAGGGAGAGCTGGATTTCCATAAGCCATATATTGATGAAATAAAATTTGCTTGCCCCAAATGCGGGGGAATAATGCAAAGAACGCCGGAGGTTGTGGACTGCTGGCTTGATTCCGGCTCAATGCCCTTCGCTCAGGGCCATTGGCCCTTCAATCAGGGAGAGAAGGCAAGCGGTCCGCCGGAGTTTTTCCCGGCTGATTATATCGCCGAAGCCATAGACCAAACCAGAGGATGGTTTTATACCCTTTTGGCGCTCTCCACTTTATTGGGATTCGGGCCGAGTTATAGAAATGTGATTGTTTTGGAGCATATATTGGACGAGAACGGTCAAAAAATGTCCAAATCAAAAGGGAATATAGTTGATCCTTGGAAGATAGTAGAAAAATATGGGGCCGATGCCCTAAGATGGTATCTTTATACCGTTAATCAGCCCGGGGATCCCAAATTATTCAATGAGAAAGACATTGACAGCGCCCTTAAAAAATTCATTCTCACCTTATGGAACTGCTTTATTTTCTTCCAAACATACCGGCCGAAAAACTTAGATTTAAATTCGCAGAAATTAAATCCCGGCAACCTGCTCGACCAATGGGTTCTGTCTAAACTTAACAATTTGATTACAGAAGCGACCGCCAATCTTGACGGCTATAATATTACCGCTGCGGCGCGCTTGATTGAGGATTTTGTCATAAACGACTTGTCATTATGGTATATTAGGCGTTCCCGCAACCGCTTACAGAGGCCGAAGGACACCAAAGAGGCGGAGGAGTCCGCGGCTGTTTTGGCGAATGTTCTCATGGAAGTTTGCAAACTAACCGCGCCCTTCATTCCTTTTTTGAGCGAAGAAATTTATCAAGGAATAAACAGAGAAAACAAAAGTGTTCATTTAGAAAACTGGCCGAAATCGGATAAGACGAGAATAGATGAGGAATTAGAGAAAGAAATGAAAGCCGTCAGGGAGATTGTCGCCATCGGGTTTAAAATAAGGAGCGATAAGGGGATTAAGGTGAGGCAGCCCCTCAAAAAATTAAAAATTAAAAACGAAAAATTAAAAATAAATAAGAATTTGATTGAGCTTATAAAAGAGGAATTGAATGTCAAGGAGGGAGAGTTCCAGGAAGGGGTTGCCAAGGAAGGAACTTGGGAGTTGGAATATGATTTTGAGATTACGGAAGAGCTTAAAAACGAGGGAATGGCGAGAGATATTATCAGGCAGATTCAAGATATGAGAAAAAAAGCCGGCTGCAAACCAGCAGACAAGATCACTGTTTATTATTCTGCGACAGGGAATCTGGCGGGATTAATGGCCGGCAAAAAACCGGAAATCTTGTCTCAAGTCGGAGCAAGGGATTTGATTTCTTCAAAAGAAGACAAGGGGCTTAAAATAGAGTCAATTTCGCAAATAGACGGGCAAGAGCTTTGGTTAGGCATAAAATTATAGTAGAATAAATATATGGCGATTCCTAAATTTTTAAAAACTTTTTTAACCGGGCCAAGCCCCAGTCCCCGGTCAAATACGGGGAGTTTTGGCGAAAAGCGGGCTCCGGAAGAGGAGATTACAAAGCGCCCGAGCGGAGGCAAGGGGCTTTTTGGAGGAAAACCCTTTCTCAGGAGGCCTGATTTTCGCCGGGTCTTAAAAAAAGCGCCGGAAAGATTGCCCGGAGTGGTGGGCGGATTCAAGGAGAAAGAAAGAGTGGCCTTGGAAGAGGGATTATTTCCAAAAAAGGAATTCGGAGAATATATTACGCCCTATGAAGTGAACCGCCGTTTGAGAAATCTGAAGCGCGAGATGATTCGCGAAAGGAACATAAGCAGAAAGCTTGAAAAAAGAAAAGAACTACAGTATTTAGAAGCATTAAGAGGAAAACCAGAAGAAAATGAGAAATAAAATATTGATTATCGTCATAATCGCTTTTCTAATTTTGGGGGCGGTCGGATATTGGCTCTATCAGCGAAACGATTATTCTAAAGAGATTTTACGGGTGGACATTTTAGGGCCGGACTCTGTTTCTGCCGGACAACAGGTGGAATACACCGTAAGGATTAAAAATAACGGCGATGTCCGCTTGGAAGAACCTCGCCTTATTTTTGAATTTCCGGAATCTGCCCAACCAATAAACGGCGAGGGATTAAGAATAACAAAAGAAAGCGATGCGTTTGATGACGGGTCAATTTATCCCGGACAAGAAAAAACTTTTCGTTTCCAAGCGATAATCCTCGGGAAGCAAGGAGAATTGAGGGAGGCAAAAGCGACGGTTTCTTACCATCCAAAAAATATCAAGGCGACATACGTTTCAAGAACCAGTCAACTGATGACTATCAGCGATGTTCCTTTGACTTTTGAATTTGATATTCCTTCAAGTTTGGGCGGAGGCCAGGAATTAGATTTTTCCTTAAATTATTTTTCCAGTATTGATTATCCTTTGTCTGATTTGCAGATTAAAATCACTTATCCTTCGGATTTCTCCCTTAAAGAAACCGATCCCAAAGGGCTTTCTAACACCGAGTGGAGCATCCCTTTATTAAATAAAGCGGAAGGGGGAAGGATTGATATAAGGGGAAATTTGTCAGGAGAAATCGGCTCAACAAAGGCCTTTAAAGCAGAGCTCGGGATGTGGAAGGACGGCAATCTCATCGTTCTCAAAGAAACCACCAAGCAGGTGAAAATCGTAGAGCAGTCATTATATATTACCCAGACAATCAACGGCTCTTCCGAGTATGTCGCCGCTCCGGGAGACCTGCTTCATTACGAAATTACATTTAGGAATATCGGCACTTTCCCTTTGCAGAATTTATTCTTGGCCAGCAAGCTTAACAGTCAATTGTTTGATTTTGAGACCATCAAAACGCCTGACGGACAATCGCAGTCAGGAGATAATTCTATAATTTGGGACTGGCACAAGATTCCTAAACTGCAATTTTTGGACGCCGGCGAAGAGGGCTTGGTTGAGTTTTGGGTTGAATTGAAAAAAGAAGTGGAGGGAACAAGCAGCGCCAAAATAGAAAGCGAGATTATTCTGGGACAGACCAGGAGAAAATTTGTTAATAAGGTTAATGCCGATTTAGAGCTTGTCCAGGAGGTTTTCGTGGACGACGAGATTTTCGGCAGCAACGCCAATTTCCCGCTTGAGGTTGATAAAGAAAGTAATTTTACCGTTGTTTGGAAAATAAAAAATTATTATAATCCGGTTAAAGGGGCTAAGGTGAGGGCGGTTCTGCCAGCAGGTGTCAATTTGACCGGGCAGATAATGCCCCAGAAACTTAGTTTTGACCCGGAAACAAGAGAAATAATCTGGACCGCCGGCGATTTGACAGCCAATCAGGGGATTAACGAACCGCTCCAACTGGCTTTTCAGATTAAACTGAAGCCGGATGCCAGCCAGAAAGGAAAATTTGTGGAATTGGTGAAAGACACGGTGTTTAGCGGGCTTGATGAATGGACGGAAAAGGATTTGCAAACCGAATCCTCGCTTTTAACCACTGAAGTTTTCGGCGACAATGGAAAAGTAAAATAATTTCCAATTTTCAACGACCAATTTTCAATGAAATCCCAAATCCCAATTTTCAAACAGATTGAAAATTAGTAAATTGGTGCTTCATTGTTAAATTGAAAATTGTAAATTGAAAAATTATAACAGTATGGACTTAATGCAAAAAATCATCTCTCTTTCAAAGCGCCGGGGGTTTATTTTCCCCTCTTCCGAGATTTACGGCGGATTCGGGTCCAGTTATGATTTTGGCCCCTTGGGAGTGCTGTTGAAGAATAATATCAAAAAAGCGTGGCTGGATGAGATGCTTAAGAAACAGGATAATATTGTCGGCCTTGATGCCGCGATTTTGATGTCGCCAAAGGTCTGGGAGGCCTCCGGCCACCTTACCGCCGGATTTGCCGATGAATTAGTAGAGTGTCTGTCCTGCCATAAAAGATTTCGCGTAGATGAAATCAAGAAAGACAAATGTCCGGAATGCGGAGGGAAAATTACCAAGCCGAAGCAATTCAATCTGATGATGAAAACATTTGTCGGCTCTCTCGAAGATGAAAGCGCCATTGCTTATTTGCGCGCGGAAACCTGTCAGGGAATCTATATTAATTTTAAAAATGTTTTAAATTCCGGACGACTGAAATTGCCGTTCGGCATCGCCCAGATTGGAAAATCGTTCCGCAACGAAATCACCACCAAAAACTTTATTTTCCGGATGAGAGAATTTGAGCAGATGGAAATGCAGTGGTTTTGTCATCCCAAAGAGGCGGATAAGTGGTTTGAATTCTGGAAAGAGCAACGCTTGAATTGGTATCTTGATTTGGGCGTAAAAAAGGAAAATTTAAAACTGTCGGAAATTCCCGCCGGCAAAAGGGCGCATTATGCCAAGCGGCAGATTGATCTGGAGTATAATTTTCCATTCGGCTGGCAGGAGATTGAGGGCATTCATAACCGAGGGGATTGGGATTTGTCCCAGCACCAAAAACACAGCGGACAGGATTTGAAATATAAAGACCCGGAAACCGGAGAAGAATACATCCCTCACCTAATTGAAACATCAGCAGGGGTTGAGAGGAGTTTTTTGGCGTTTTTCACCGAGGCGTATCAGGAAATTTCAGGAGGAAGAACAGAAACCACCGAAGCGACCAAAGAAGAGGAAACACTGCTGAAGCTTGATAAAAAATTAGCTCCCGTTAAAGTGGCAATATTGCCGTTAGTGAAGAACAAAAAAGAGATAGTCAAAAAGACGCAAGAGATTTATAAGATGATTAAACCGCATTTTATGGCGCAATACGACGAGGCCGGCTCTATTGGCAGGAGATACAGAAGACAAGACGAAATCGGCACGCTTTATTGTGTCACTATTGATTTTGACACTTTGGACGATAGTGACGTGACGGTTCGCGACCGGGACACAATGAAGCAGAAAAGAGTGAAAATAGGAAAACTCTTGGAATACCTCGCCGAAAAATTAAATTAAAGAGATGAAGACAATAACAATTACAATCGTCGTTATCTTTATAATTGCGGTTTTCGTTGGAGGATATTTTTTGTTGTTTTCCGGACAAAAGAATTTGCCGGATAATGGTGATAACCTCGAGTTTCAGGAGACGCCGGCTGAAGAAGTGCCGGAAAATCCCGCTTCATCTTTATCCCCATCTTCGTCCTCGTCAACAGGCGAATCCTTGAGTGAGCCGGAATTGGCTGTTCAAAAAGCCCAGGAGATTTTTTATCAATTAAAGGGTCAGGGAGTTGATATGTCTGATGGTCCTTGTATCTCGGAAAACCTTATGCCTGATTGGGTGGCTGATGTTGCTCATAATCCGCGGCAAGCGGTTGATAATTTGGCTCAAAACCAATGTCAGAATTTTCGCAACGGCATAGCCCATCATTTTGTAGAACTGGATTTAGACGGCAACCTGATTAAGGTCTATTAAAACAATCCCATTACTTGTTAGTCCTTGTTAGGGTCGCACCCTAACAACTAATGTTTTCATAAAGCAAAAATTACGAGGCCGGGCCTCGTAATTTTTGCCTCGTAATTTTTGTACAGCGTCGGTTCCTGTAAGAAACGGGTATTTTTTGATATACTGGCATAATTATTAAATACAGCGAGATTAAAATAAAATGGCAGGCAAAGAGGAAAATATTTTTGATGTGGCGGTGGTGGGTGCCGGTCCGGCCGGAATGATTGCCGCCGGCAGGGCCGGGGAACTTGGCGCAAAAGTCATTTTGCTGGAGAAAAACAAGAAACCGGGCCGAAAACTGATTCTAACTGGCAAGGGCAGAGGCAATCTTGCCAACGCCGAGTTTAATTTGAATAAGCTGGTTGAAAATTACGGCAAGAATGGAAAATTTTTATTCCATTCTTTTTCCGTTTTTGGGCCCGGGAAAGTTATTGATTTTTTTGAAAAGCTCGGAGCAAAAACAAAGATTGAAAGAGGGAAGAGAGTTTTCCCGGCCAGTGATAAGGCAGAGGATATCTTGAAAGCACTAATTAAATATTTGCTGAAAGGGAGGGTAAAAATCGCTTACAATTCGGAAGTAACCGGGATTGAGTGCCGAAAAAACAGGATTCAAAAATTAATCCTAAAAGACAAAGAGATTTTTGCCAAAAAATATATTTTTTGCACTGGAGGAAAGTCGTATCCTTTGACCGGCTCAACCGGCGATGGCTTTAAATGGGCGGAAGATTTAGGTCACAAAATCGAAGAATTGTCCCCTGCCTTGGTTCCGCTGAAAATAAAAGAGAGTTGGGCCTGGGAACTTCAGGGACTGGGTTTGAAAAATGTGGAAGTAAGCGCTTGGCAGAATAATAAAAAACAAGGCAGCGCGTTCGGGGAATGCTTATTTACCCATTTTGGCTTGAGCGGGCCGATTATTTTGGATATAAGCAGGAAAATCGGGGAGCTGTTGAAAAATGGAAAAGTGAAAATAGCCATTGACTTGAAGCCGGCGCTGGGCTTGGTGAAATTGGACGAGCGCCTTAAAAGGGATTTCCAAAAATACCGAAATAAATCATTTAAAAATTCTTTAAATGATTTACTGCCTCGTGGATTGATAAGCATTGTGGTGAAAATGTCCAAACTCAACCCGGAGAAAAAAGGGAACAGCGTAACCAAAGAAGAAAGGCATCGTTTAGCAAAAATTTTAAAAAATTTAGAAATGACTGCGGAAGGACTGTTGGGATTTGATTCGGCCATAGTCACCAAGGGAGGTGTTTCCCTGAAAGAGATAGACAGCCGAACGATGAAATCAAAAATAATTGATAATTTATATTTTGCCGGTGAAATCATTGATGTAGACGGGCCGACCGGCGGTTTTAACCTTCAGTTATGCTGGAGCACCGGTTTCTTGGCCGGAGAGAGCGCGGCAAAAGAAAAATAACGCGATAATATATGTCTCTGGATTTAAAGATCGTTTTTTTCTTGAACGGACTGACCGGCCAGTCATCTATTTTTGATATTGCGGTTATTCTCTTTGCCCAATATCTCCAATATCTCTTAGTTGTTTCATTTTTCATTTTTCTTTTCTACTGGCTGAAAAGCAGGCGGGAAAAAATCCGCGCTTTTTTAACAATCGTCATTTCCATTATTCTATCCCGGGTCTGCATCGCCGGACTTATTCACTTTCTTTATCATCGCCCCCGGCCCTTTGTTTTTAACAATATCCATCAATTAATATTTCCCAATGGTTATTCTTTTCCTTCGGGACACTCGGCATTTTTTTTCGCCACGGCAACAGCAATTTATTTTTACAATAAAAAATTAGGCATAACTTTTTTTATCGCAGCGATATTGATGAATATGAGCCGGATTATCGCCGGGGTCCATTATCCTTCCGACATTATTGGAGGGATGATTATCGGCGTAATATCCGCATTATTGGTGCGTTTTTTCGCGGAGAGAGGATATAACAAAAAAATTTAATATAAAAATTTTTATTTTTTGAATTGTTAATAACTTTTTCTATTGACACGCATTGTATGTAATTTATCATTAATAGTAGAAAGGGATATTAAGGGTTGGTCTCCTTACCGCCTTTCGCTGAAAACGGTTTAGCAAGGCAAAGAATAATTGCATTATTATCTCTGCCCCAGAGGGCCGTTGGTCAAATGGTAAAAAAAGCAAAGAAGAAGAAGAAGAAATAAAACAAAAGGCACCCTTGCGGTGCCTTTTGTTTCCTTCGCATTTTGTTTTTCTCATTTTTAGACATATCTGGATAAATCCCCTTGACAGCTTTTTTGATTAGAATATAATTTTTTCAGAATGATTTTATGAGGTTGGTCTCTCATAACATTCTGATAAAAAATTATGAGACCCGAGAATATTAGAGACGATAATGTCTTCGTGATATTAGCAGGTCCATAAAAAATAATGATTAATAATGAATTAATGTTTAACGACTGGGAGGATGAGGCCGATGATGAGGGAATTGAGGATTTGTCTCCAGAATCTGACGAGGAAGTTGAAGATTTGTCCCCAGAAGGAGATGCCGAAGAGTCCGGAGGCGATGATGAGCTCGGGGATGAGGAATAGAGAAAAAAGAAGCGCCGACCAAGGCGTTTCTTTTTTTCTTTTTAAACTCCGCTTAATGTGATATTGTAGAATAGCGGTTATGAATCATTTCTATTATTTATGTACCAATATTTATGTACCAGAAGACCGTTTTAAAAAACAGGTTGAGAATCATTACTGTGCCGGATAATAATACCCAAGCAGTGACGGTTTTGCTTTTGGTGAAAACCGGAAGCAAATACGAAGTTAAAGAAACAAACGGCATCTCCCATTTTTTAGAACATATGCTTTTTAAAGGGACCAAGAAGCGCCCTACTTCCACAGATGTCGCTGAAGCCCTGGATAAGGTAGGAGGGAATTATAACGCTTTTACCAGCGAAGAATATACCGGGTATTTTGCCAAAGTGGAGGCCTCTCATTTTGATTTGGCCTTGGATTGGGTAGCGGATATTTATTTAAACTCCCTTTTGCCTGAAAAAGAAATGAAAAAGGAAAAAGGAGTGATAGTGGAAGAAATCAATATGTATCACGATAATCCAATGATGCATATTGTGAATCTCTGGAAAAAATTACTCTACGGCGACCAGCCGGCCGGCTGGAGCGTGGCAGGTGAAAAATTAAGCGTAAAAGGAATTACTAGAGGAGAATTGTTGTCTTATTGGAGGCGTCATTACACTGCTTCAAATTCATTGATTTGCGTAGCCGGTAATTTTGCTGGAGCAACGGCAAAGAAAAAAATAAGGGAATATTTTTCCAAATTATCAAAAGGCATAATCCCTTCCAAGCCGAAAGTCATTGAAAATCAAAAGAAGCCGAATTCGCTGATTTATTTCAAGAAGACCGACCAAACGCATCTTTGCCTGGGGGTTCGGGCCTATAACCTATTTCATCCCAAGAGATACGCCCTGGAATTATTGGCCGTAATATTAGGGGGGATGATGAGCTCCCGCTTGTTTATTGAAGTGCGGGAAAAATTAGGGCTCGCCTATTATATCGTCACTTTGCCGGAGAGTGATCCGGATACAGGATTCCTTTTGACAAGAGCCGGGGTGGATAATAAAAATGTTGATAAGGCAATCAGGGCAATTCTGGGGGAATACAGAAAGATGAAAGAAAAAACCGTGGCGCCGGCAGAACTCCAAAAAGCCAAAGATTATACTAAGGGCAAGATGGCTCTTGCTCTGGAAGCGTCTGATGCTTTAGCTTCTTTTTACGGAGGCCAGGAGCTTTTGGAAAACAAGATTTTAAGCCAAAAGCAGGTTTTTAGAGAGATTGATAAAATTAAGCCGAAAGATATTTTAGAAGTCGCTCAAGATATTTTTCAGCCGCAGAAATTAAACCTTGCTTTGCTCGGTCCGTTCAAGGATAAAAAGATATTTGAAAATTTACTGAAAGAGTTCTAATATTAATATAATAAATAAGGAACACAATGAATGAGGAACGGCAAATAGATTATGTCCCGGATGATATAGGGAGAACTAATGGCTCCCGTGTTTTAGATATTTCCTGGGCCACTATCTTAAAAATTATATTTGCCTTAGGCGCGCTTTATTTTATTTTTTTGGTAAGGGATATCCTTATCTGGTTCATTTTTGCGCTGGTGATTTCTGTTCTGTTCAATCCCGCTATAAATTTTTTTCGCAAACTTCACATTCCGAGAGTAATGGCAGCGATTTTGGTTTATTTGAGCGTTTTTGTTTTTCTGGGAGTGTTTATGTATATCCTCGCCCCTTTGCTTTTTTCGGAATTACAACAATTCAGCATTAACCTGCCGACCTATTTTAATCAAGCCGCCCCTTATTTGAGCGGTTTAAAAATAGAGGCCTTGCAGAATTTTCAGTCATTTACCGAAGCCTTGGGCAGGGGGCTGTCCAGCGCCTCGTCTAATATATTCACTGCTATCGCGGCAATCTTTGGGGGAATCGCCTCCACCATAGTAATTTTTTCCATTGCTTTTTTTCTGTCGCTGGAAGAAGAGGGACTGGCCAAAGCAATAATGCTTGTTTTTCCGCGCCGCTATAAAACAAAAATTTTGACTGTTTGGCAGAGAAGCCAGAAAAAAGTGGCGGCCTGGTTCGGGGTAAGAATTATTTGTTGTTTTTTTATAGGGCTGGCAACGGGAATCGCTTGCTATGTTTTAAATATTAAATACGCTGCCTTTTTCGGCCTTTTTGCCGGGGTCTTTAATATAATTTTGACAATCGGCCCGTTTTTGAGCGGAACAGCCATTGCCTTGTTTATTTTAGCAATCGCCGGCCTGCCGAAAGCAATCATTTTTCTCATCATATTTTTTGTTGCCCAGGAAATAGAAAGCTATATTATTATGCCGGTTTTGAGCAAAAGATTTTTACGGCTTTCCCCTTCTTTAGTATTGATATCCTTATTAATCGGCGCTAAGCTCTGGGGACTTTTGGGAGCGATTTTAGCCATTCCTTTGGTAGGAATCTTTTTTGAGCTTATCCAGGGATTTTTTGAAAAAAAGGAAGCCATAGAGCAGCGGCTGTTATAAAATCAGATGCCGGAATTTTTTGTTGTTGCCACTCCCATAGGGAATCTTCAGGACATATCCTTTCGGGCCCTTGAAGCGCTAAAAAGGGCTGATTTTATTCTGTGCGAAGACACTAGAGTAAGCCAAAAGTTATTAAATCATTTTAAGATAAGCAAGCCGTTGATAAGCTATCATCAGCATTCAAAATTGGCAAAAATGGAATTGGTTGTAGGATTATTAAAAAAAGGCAAAAATATCGCTCTGATAAGCGACGCTGGCACGCCTGGCATATCTGATCCGGGGAACCAATTGATAAAAGAAATAATACAAGTATTGGGTGAGAGCGTAAACATTATTCCAATCCCCGGACCAACCGCCCTCGCCACAATCGCTTCGGTAGCGGCTATTTCTATGGACAAATTTTTATTTATGGGCTTTCCGCCCCAGAAAAAAAGGAGAAATAATTATTTTAAAGAAATCGTTGATTCCAAATATTCGGTGATTTTTTATGAATCGCCTTATCGGATTATTAAATCCCTCAAACAGCTTCAGGAATTAGACCCGGAAATCGAAGCGATTGCGGGCAGAGAGCTAACCAAAAAATTTGAAACAATTTATCGCGGGGGAATTGACAAAGTAACGGAAAAAATAGAGAAAGATAAAATAAAAGGAGAATTCGTTGTTGTTATAAGAAGAAATAAAAGAAATGGAAAAGAAAAATAAAAAATTCTATATTTCCAGCGCCCTGCCTTATGTCAATTCTGTTCCTCATATCGGTTTTGCTTTGGAAATAATACAGGCAGATGTTTTGGCGCGCTACCATCGCAGTTTAGGCGAGGAGGTTTTCTTTTTGACCGGCACTGACGAGAATGGACTGAAAATTGCCCGGGCAGCGGAAGAAGCGGGAGTCCCGGTGGAAGAATTCGCCGCAAAGAATGCCGAGGCCTTCCGCGAACTTAAAGGAATTCTTAATTTGTCTTTTGATGATTTTATAAGAACTACTGAAGAAAGGCACATTAAGGCGGTTTATAAATTATGGCAGGCGTGCCAAAAAGATATTTATAAAAAGAAGTACCAAGGGCTTTATTGCGTCGGATGCGAACGATTCTATAAAGAAGAAGAACTGATTGACGGATTGTGTCCGGAGCACGAGACAAAACCAGAGATTATAGAAGAAGAGAATTATTTTTTTAAACTTTCCAAATACGAAAAACAGCTTAAAAATTTAATAGAGAAAGACATTTTGAAAATTATTCCGCAAACCCGCAAGAATGAAATTTTAGGATTCCTTGGCAAGGGACTGGAGGACATTTGCATTTCCCGTTCATCTGAAAGGGCTCGGAATTGGGGAATACCGGTGCCAGGCGACCCGAGCCAGAAAATTTGGTGTTGGTTTGACGCGGTGGTAAACTATGTTAGCGCCCTGGGTTATGGCTCTGATGATAAGAATTTTGAGCAATGGTGGCAGGAAAACAATAACAAACTTCATATTATCGGGAAAGGGATTTTAAACTTTCATGCCCTTTACTGGCCCGCAGCTCTTTTATCCGCCGGATTATCCTTACCTAACATTTTATTTGTCCATGGCTATGTCACCGTGGGCGGACAAAAAATGTCTAAAAGCTTAGGCAATATTGTTGACCCTGTCGGACTTGTTAAAAAATATGGGGTTGATACAGTAAGATATTTCTTTTTGAGAGAAATATCTCCATTTGAAGATGGGGATTTCGCTTATGAGAAGTTTGAAGAGAGATATAATGCGGATTTGGCGAAGGGCTTAGGAAACTTGGTTGCCCGGGTTTTGAGATTGGCCCAAAATCCAAATGTCAAAATCCCAATGTCAAATCAAATCCAAAATCCAAATGTCAAAAAAGAAATAAATAGAACCAAAAAAGATTACGAAAGGGCGTTGGGGGAGTTTAAGTTTAATGAGGCGCTGAAGGCAATTTGGGAATTGATTGGATTTTGTGACAGATATATTGAGCAGGAACGGCCTTGGGAGGATACGGAAAATAAATTACCGGTTATCAATGATTTATTATTGGCGATTGAAGAAGTTGCTAAACTTCTTGAGCCATTTTTACCGGAAACCTCGCAGAAAATTATTACCCAACTTCAATTACTGGAATCAACTCCTCTTTTTCCCCGTTTGGATTAGTTTTATTTTTAATTCTGGTTTGTTATTTTTCATTTTTCGTTTTTAATTTTACATTATGTTCATAGATACCCACGCCCATCTTAATTTCCCTGCTTTTGTGAAAGACAGGGATAAGCTCATAAAAGAGTGCCTGAAAAAAGATTTTTGGATGCTTAATGTGGGCACCAATCTTTTTACTTCAAAAAAGGCGGTTGAAATCGCCCAGAATTACAATGAGGGCGTTTATGCTTCTGTCGGCCTGCACCCGATTAATTTTAATACCGGTCTTACTCGGATGAAGATTGACGAGAGCGAAACAGACAAGGAAGAAAGCTCGTTTGAATCAGAATTTGATTACGAAGAGTATAGAAAACTTGCCCTTCCAAATTTTCAAGACAAAAATTTAGAAGGGCGAGCTCCTAATAAAAAAGTAGTGGCCATAGGGGAAATCGGGCTTGATTATTACTGGAAGCCGAAAACCAAAATTAAACTGGAAAAATTCAAAGAAGCCCAAAATGTTTTGTTCCGCCAGCAGGTGAAATTGGCCAAAGAACTGGATTTACCGATTATTATCCACTGCCGGATGGCGCATAACGATTTATTGGCAATATTGAGATATCTTTCCACCATTTACGAATCCAAATTCAAAGGCGTGATTCATTGCTTTACCGGCAATTGGGAGCAGGCAAAAACTTATATGGAAATGGGATTCCACATTGGCTTCAACGGCATAATTTTTAAGTTTGACCAAGAGGATATTATAAAAAAGATTCCTTTGGACAGGGTTTTGATTGAAACCGATTGTCCCTATCTTTTGCCCCCGAAATACAAGAAAAAAATAAATGACCCGATGGGCGTGGAGTATGTGGCTAAAGAAATCGCCAGAATCAAAAAATTTACCCTGAAAGCAGTCGCCGACCAAACAACTCAAACCGCCCAGAAATTATTTTTAAAAATTTGACTTTTAGAGATGGCGGTGGTATTGTATAAGCATCTCACAAATCGGAGGCGATGAGCGTGAAATGGGAGGGATATAACGCGAAAGCAACAGAGAAAATGAGAGCAGTGCTTGCCTTTCTTTGTCTCTTTGTTGTGGCGACAGCGGCGTTGACATCCTTGGCCATCCTATTGCCCATTACTCGCTGGAGAGAGATTCCCATACGCTAACAAGATTTCTTGTTGCATGCCGCGGGAATTTTTCCGTAAGCGAGGTCAGCGGTCGATTCTGCGAATCGGCCGCCTTTTCATTGAAAACCAAAGAATTTTTAGGTAAGATAAAGGATTATGGCAGAATATAGTCCAAAAGAGATTGAAAAGAAATGGCAGGCAAAATGGGAAGAGGAAAAAATATTTGAAGCCGCGGATTTTTCCAAAAAATCCAAATTTTTTGTTTTGGATATGTTCCCTTATCCTTCGGGAGAGGGCCTTCATGTGGGCCATCCGCGAGGATATATTGGCACGGATGTGATTGCCCATTATATGAGAATGAAAGGGCATAATGTTTTGCATCCCATGGGCTGGGATGCTTTTGGCTTGCCGGCAGAGAATTATGCTATTAAAACAGGGGTTCATCCCGCCGTTTCTACGGAGAAAAACATAAAAAGATTTAAAGAGCAAATGAAATTAATCGGCCTTTCTTATGATTGGTCGCGGGAAATAAACACCACTGACCCGGATTATTACAAATGGACTCAATGGATTTTCCTTTTGCTTTTTGAACGAGGCCTTGCTTATCAGGAAACCTTGCCAATTAATTGGTGTCCTTCCTGTAAAACCGGGCTTGCTAACGAGGAAGTGGTGGCCGGCAAATGCGAGCGCTGCGGCGCGGAAGTTACTAAAAAGAATATTAAGCAATGGGTTCTGAAAATCACGGATTATGCGGAGGCCTTACTTGAAGGATTAAACGAACTTGATTGGCCGGAGAAAATAAAAGAGATGCAGAGGAATTGGATAGGGAAGTCAGAAGGAGCGGAGATACAATTTCCAATTTCCAATTCTCAATTTTCAATAAAAGTATTTACCACAAGGCCGGACACTATTTTTGGAGCCACATTTATGGTTTTGGCTCCCGAGCATGAGCTGGTGGAAAAGATTGTTACTCCGGAACAATCGAGTCAAGTGGAGGAATATAGGGAAAAAACAAAAATCAAGATGGACATTGAACGTCAGCTTGAGGACAAGAAAAAAACAGGAGTTTTCACCGGCGCTTATGCTATCAATCCGGCTAATAGAAAAGAAATTCCGATTTATATCGCCGACTATGTCTTGCCAAGCTACGGATACGGCGCCATTATGGCAGTGCCGGCGCACGACGAAAGAGATTTTGCATTCGCGAAAAAATATAATCTGCCGATTGAAGAAATAGAGCTGGATAAAACCGCAAAGCAAGCGACAAAATGGCTGGAAAAGAAGGGCTGCGCCAAGCCGGCAATCAATTACAAATTAAGGGATTGGATATTTTCTCGGCAAAGATATTGGGGAGAGCCGATACCACTCGTTTTTTGCCCGGAGTGCAAAAAACGAGTGGAAAATTCCAAAATCCCCCGCCCGCAACGCTTCGCAAGCGAGCTTGCTCGCGTAGCGATGCGGGCGGGAAAACCCAAATCAAATCCAAAATCCAAATTTAAAATTCAAAATCTTGAATTTAATCTTGGCGAAATTTTAAATCCCGGGTGGGTGGCTTTGCCGGAAGAGGAGTTACCCTTAACTTTGCCAGCGCTTGAAAAATATGAGCCAACCGGTACAGGAGAGCCACCTTTGGCGCAGGCAAAGGATTGGGTAGAAACAATCTGTCCGAAATGCGGAGGAAAAGCCATAAGGGAAACTAACACAATGCCTCAATGGGCCGGCTCCTGTTGGTACTTCCTCGCATACATAATGCTCGGAGAACAAAATCAAAAAGCTAAAATCCAAAAATTAAATTCAAAGTTCAAAATTCAAAATTCAAGATTAATAAAGTATTGGTTGCCGGTAGATTTTTATGTTGGGGGAGCAGAGCATGCGGTTCTACATCTTTTGTATTCCCGTTTTTGGACAAAAGTTTTATCTGACGCAAAAATGATAAATTTTGATGAGCCATTCTTGAAATTACAAACCATTGGCTTGATTCTGGCTCCTGATGGACAGAAGATGTCAAAATCCAGAGGCAATGTTATTAACCCAGACGAAATTATTGAAAAATACGGAGCAGACACTTTCCGGATTTACGAAATGTTTATGGGCCCCTTTGACCAGCCCATTGCCTGGGAGCCAAAAGGCATAAATGGAGCGAGGAGGTTTCTGCAAAAAGTTTGGGAGATTTTTGAGAAATCTCAAATCTCAAATCTCAAATCCCAAATAAATTCCAATGTCAAAAATCCCAATATCCAAAAAGAGATGCACAGAACAATTAAAAAGGTTTCAGAGGATATTGAGCAAATGAAATTCAATACTGCTGTTGCTTCTATGATGGAGTTTGTCAATGAAGTCCAAAGCCCAAGGTCCAAGGTCCAAAGTCAGAGATTAGAAGATTTCTTAAAGATTTTGGCGCCCTTTGCTCCGCATATCAGCGAAGAAATGTGGAGCATGTTGGGACACAAAGAATCTATATTCAAAGAGAAATGGCCGAAATATGACCCGAAGATAATTATTGAAAATGAAGTCAACTTAGTTATTCAGATTAATGGCAAGGTTCGCGGTACGATTATTGTTCCAACAGGATTGTCTGAAAAAGAGGCAGTCAATTTAGCCCTAAAATCAGAAAAAATCCAAAAATGGTTTACCCCGTTAGATAGTAAGCATCTAACGGGGCGAGAAGACAAAAAAATCCAAAAAACCATTTTTGTAAAAAATAAATTAATTAACTTTGTGGTAGAATAAGAGACATTATGAATATTGAGAAACTACTCTATAAACCAGCCGGCGAGAAGGCGATTCTCTTAGGTGATTTTGCCGTGATAAGAGGGGCATTGGAAGCAGGCGTTCAATTTGTTTCCACTTATCCCGGCACACCGGCTTCGGAAATCGGCGACGGATTCTCCCTGCTCAAAAAAGCGGGCAAGGGCAGTTTCTATTTTGAATATTCCACCAACGAGAAAGTTGCCTTAGAAGCGGGAATCGGAGCCAGTTTTTCAAATTTGAAAACATTGGTGGCAATGAAAAGTTTCGGTTTAAATGTGGCCAGCGACGCCTTACTGCCCTTTGGGTATACCGGAATAAGAGGCCCGACAGTGATAGTGGTGGCAGACGACCCTTCTTGCCACAGCTCCGGGCAGGAAGAAGAGAATACCAGAGGATTCGCGTCTTTGGCGCATATCCCTATCCTGGAGCCGTCAGATCCGCAGGAATGTAAGGATTTTACAAAAATTGCTTTTGAGCTTTCCGAAAAATTTGAAATTCCGGTAATTTTGCGCTTGACCACGAGAGTCGCCCACCAAAGCAGTATTGTAAAATTAGGAAAGATAGAAAAAGCAAACAGAAAAGCCGGATTCAAAAAGGATTACCAGAGATTCGTTACCATGCCTCCAAGGGTCTTAGAAATGCACGATGAGCTTTTGGACAAGCTTGCTAAAATTAAAAGAGAATCAGAGCAGTCGGCGATAAATTTCATTAATGACTGGTCAGCCGTTGCCAAAATCGGAATCATTACTTCGGGCGTAAGCTATCTGCACACGAAAGAAGCTCTCCAATCGCTTAATTTGAGAATTCCGGTTTTGAAATTAGGATTTTTCCATCCCTTGCCGGAAAAAAAGATTGAGAGGTTTATAAAACTATTGAACAAGGTTTTGATGGTTGAAGAATTGGAGCCGTATCTGGAAAAAGAAATAAAAATTTTGGCAAAAGACGCCAACCCGAAACTAAAAATATTCGGGAAAAATTTATTGCCCGAGACGCGTGAGTTAACGCCCGAGATTGTTATGTCCGCCATCGCCCAGCTTGCTGGCAGAAAATTGAAAATTGAAAATTCATTGAAAATTGGAAATTGTAAATTGAAAATTCCGCAGAGGTCTCCCAATCTCTGCCCCGGCTGTCCCTATTGGCCTGTTTTTAATGGCGTTAAGCAGGCCTTGCAAGAAGCGGGCCTAAAAAGGGAAGATGTTGTTTTCGGCGGAGGCATCGGCTGCTATATGCTGGCCTCTTTTATCCCGCACAATCTTCAGGATTACTTGCTTTGTATGGGTTCTTCCATCGGCATCGCCCACGGCATTAAAAAAGCGAATAAAAAACAAAAATTAATTTCTTTTGTCGGCGATTCAAGTTTTTTCCACGCCGGAATTCCCGCCCTCATCAATATCGTACATAACCAGTCCAATCCTTTGATTATTCTAATGGATAATCAAATTACCGCTATGACCGGCCAGCAGCCGTATCCAGGCATTGCTGAATCAGGCAGAAAGGAAAAAGGGCAGAAAGTTAAATTAGAGGAGATTGTGAAGGCCTGCGGGGTGAAACATTTGAAGATTATTGAGCCGGCTAAAGATTATAAGGGCTTTATAAAAGTTGTAAAAGATTTTCTTAAAAAGGAAACGGTAGCTGTTATTATCGCTCGTCGTCCTTGTGTCCGGATAAAGAGATGAAGAAAAATAATCGACAATTTAATATAGTGCTTTCAGGGGTAGGCGGGCAGGGCTTGATAACTTTAGGCAATATCATTGCCGAAGCCGGATTTTTAGGAGGCAACGAAGTTAAAATGTCCGAGCTCCACGGACTTTCCCAAAGAGGCGGTTCGGTGGCAGTGCAGGTTCGGCTCGGAAAAGGCGTTTTTTCTCCCCTGATTCCCCAGGGCGAAGCAGATTTGATTTTGGCAATGGAAAGAAATGAGGCCTTGAAAAGCGGCCATTTTTCCTCTAAGAAAAAAACAATATTTTTGATTAATGATTTTGAAATTTATTCTCCATCTTTTGGAAATCAAAAACTCCCCGGTTTAGGGAAAATCATTTCTGAAATTAAGCCGTTCGCCAAAAAGGTTCATAGCATTAAGGCCTCGGATATTGTGCAGGAGCGATTGGGATTAGGTATTTTAGCCGGAGTTTTTATGCTCTCCGGCGCGGTCCATAAGGGATTGATTCCCATAAGCCCGGCCAATGTTTTAAAAGCGATTAAAAATAATGTGCCGAGAGGGCTTGAATTAAACGAGAAGGCCTTTTTTCTGGCCAAAGATAATTTTAAGACATAAAAAGATATGGAGGCAATCATTATGGCCGCCGGCCGGGGGGAAAGGATGCAGCCCCTTTCCTTTGTAAAACAAAAACACTTATTGAAAGTCCTGGGCCAGAGCATTTTGGAGCATAATTTGGAACAATTAGACGGATTGGTAGAAACCGCGATTTTGGTCATCAGGCCGGATGAGAGATGCCAAGAAATTAAAAGAACAATCGGGAGAAAATACGGAAGCGTTAAAATAAAATACGCGCTGGAGGAAGAGCCGTTGGGCACAGCAGACGCGGCCAAAACCGCCTTGCCTCTTATTGGACAGAGGTTTTTGCTTTTAAACGGAGACGATTTGTATGGCCATAATGACATTAAAAAGGTTTTGGACAAATTTCCCTGTATTTTAGTTAAAGAGGTTGAGCAGCCAAAATTTTTCGGGATTGTGGGCCTTTCTGATGGCACCGCAGATTCATTGGTGGAAAAGCCGGAAATCCCGGTTTCTAATTTAGCTAATACCGGGTTGTATTACCTGCCGAAAGACATATTTAAATTTTCCATTGAAAAATCAGAAAGAGGGGAATATGAATTCACCGACTACATTAAGCAGTTTATCGTCAAAGAAAAACTTAACATTCAGGAGGCAGAGCAATGGGTTCCGATTTCATTTTGCTGGCATCTTATTGAGGCCTGCGAGGCGCTGTTAAAAAAAACAACAGGAGTCAATCAGGGGAAAATAGACAAAAATTGTGCGGTTTCCGGCAATTTATTAATAGGCAGGGGAACGGTGGTAAAAGAAGGAACGCGCCTAGAAGGTCCGGTCTATATCGGCAGGAATTGTCTGATTGAGCAGAATTGTTTTATCCGAAAATTCAGCAGCATCGGAGACGGAGTTAAAATAAGAAAAGGAGCAACCATAGACAACTCTCTTATTGGCGATAAAACAGAGATAAGCCCCAAGTGTTTTATTGCCGATTCTGTCATCGGAGATGATTGCTGGCTGGGGGCAGGCACAACCACTTTGAACTTTAACGAGGACGGTCAAACAATAAAAACATCAGCCAAAGGGAAAATTGTTGATACCAAAAGGGTCAAGTTCGGAACAGTCATAGGAGATAAGGTAAGGACCGGAGCCGGAGTCATTATTTCTCCGGGCAAAAAAATCTGGCCCAATAAATCATTACCTGATGGCCAGAGAGTTACGGAAGATATTCAATAAATCATTGATGAAAAAAGCAAGAGCATTAGTTTTATTGTCAGGCGGATTAGATTCCATTTTAGCCGCCAGATTATTATTGAAGCAGAAAATAAAAGTAGAAGCCCTGGTTTTTAAGAGTTGTTTTTTTGGTTCTGAACAAGCGGAGATAACAGCCAAAAAGTTCGGCATTAATCTTAAAATAGCAGATTTTTCCCAGAGGCATTTTGAAATAGTGAAAAATCCGAGATTTGGCTATGGCAAAAATATGAATCCTTGCATTGATTGCCATATCTTGATGCTTGGCTTTGCCAAAGAAATAATGGTGAAAGAGGGGTTTGACTTTATTGCCACTGGCGAGGTTTTGGGAGAAAGACCAATGTCGCAAAACAGACAATCGCTGGAATTGATAGAAAAACAGAGCGGGCTCAAAGGGTATCTTTTAAGGCCATTGTCAGCTAAATTGCTTGAGCCGACCATAGCGGAACAAAAAGGGATTATTGATAGAAATAATCTTTTGGCAATCAGGGGCCGGTCGCGGAAGGAGCAGTTGGCGTTGGCAAAAAAATGGAAAATTGACTGGTTTCCCGCGCCCAGCGGAGGGTGCCTCTTGACGGACTTTCACTTCTCGGAAAAATTAAGGGATTTGATAAAGAACGCTGTTAAGCCGGATATGGATGATATTAATCTGCTGAAAATTGGCCGGCATTTTTGGGATAATGGCGTTCAAATCATCATAGGCAGGAATTATCAAGAGAACTTAAAATTAAGAGAGGCGGGCAGGAAAAGCGATGTTTTACTAGAAATGAAAGAGCCGGCCGGCCCCACTGCTCTGGTTAGGGGATATAAAGGAAAAGTCAGCGAAAAGTCAATTCAGAAGGCGAAAGAGCTGATAAGGTCTTACGCGCCAAAAGTAAGAGGCAAGAAAATAATATTGTTTGATGCGTTTCTGCCGGACTGCTAATTTTGGTTAATTTTTTATATCTGCTATAATGTAAAAATGTTCGCTTAAAAAAATGATAAATATCGTTTTTATAAAAAATTATTTAGACCAGGCGCTAAGCAATCGATCCGAATCATTGAACAAGATCTTCTGGGGCAATACGCTTTTTGATTACTTAATGGCCCTATTCGTCTTTATAGTGGTTGCTTTGATTTTAAGAATTTTTAAGGAGGTTATAATCGTGGAATTGAAGAGATTGGCGAGGCGGACCAAGACCAAAATTGATGATACCTTGATTAGGGTGATTGATTCTGTGGGGTGGCCGCTCTACGCGCTCTTTTCTTTTTATCTGGCGTTTCTTTTTATTCGCGTCCCCGCAGTCATAGAGAGATATTTCCCGACAGTGATTTATATCTTTGTTGTTTATTATCTGATAAAAGCCATTCAGGTTTTAATTGATTACAGCACAGAGAGAGCAATCGCAGAAGACGCAAAAGACGGGAAAATAGACCGTCCGGGCCTGCGGTTTGTCGGCAAATTGATAAAGATTATAATTTGGGCGCTCGGGCTTATTATTATTTTGCGGTCTTTTGGATATAATATCACCGCTTTGGCGGCCAGTTTGGGAATCGGCGGGATTGCTATTGCTTTTGCTTTACAGAATGTGCTGGCAGACATATTCGCTTCATTTTCCATTGATATTGACCGGCCCTTTAAAGTGGGGGACTTTATTTCCATTGGCGAAGAAATGGGCACAGTAAAGAACATAGGAATAAAATCTACGCGCCTGCAAAGCTTACAAGGAGAGGAGCTGGTTATTTCCAATAAGGAGCTCACCAGTTCCCGTATTCATAATTTCGGCCAAATGGAAAAAAGACGAGCGGTTTTTATAATAGGGGTTGCCTACGACACGCCGTTTAAAAAATTAGAAAAAATTCCCAGGATAATTAAGGATATCTTAAAAAGCGTTAAGGGAGTTGAAATAGACCGAGTTTATTTCAAAGAATTCGGACCATACAATTTAGGATTTGAAATCGCTTACTTTTTTAAGTCAACTGATTTCAACGACTTTGTTAAAGTAAGAGAAGCGATTAATTTTGGCATTAAAAAAGCATTTGACAAAGAAAAAATTTCTATAGTTAATTCAATGCCGAGAGTTCTTCCAAAGAAATAAATTTATTATAAAAAAGAATAGGAGGCCTCACCAAACGGCTCGGCCTCTATTTTGTTCACTAGAGAGACAGCTCTCCTTGAAGGATGTCGTTTAGTTCTTCTGGACGACAGAACTGACAACATGATTTTTCAAAAAATGATTTTTCAAAAAGAGTGCGGTCGTAGTTGAACGAAGAGACGGCGATGACGGTTACCCCGCCTACTTTTACCATCTCTTCAGCGAGCGAACGCGCGTTTGGGCCCCAGTGCCCATCAGACCAGCGGGCATTTAGAACCACGATGGTTGGATGTTCTTTATAGAATTGCGAGCGTTCATCCCTGTCTGCCTCTTTCGCGACAATCTTACAATTGCCGCCTGCGAGTTTTTCTACTTGTTGGCACACCTCTGGGGGCATGCCTACCAACAGGATCGTTTTCATACTTCCCCCTCTGGAAGATGAACCTTACCGTGTGCTGTGTATGTGGAAATGAGAGTAATTTGAATACTAACATAAAATTACTATAAGGTCAAATTTTATTGCGTTTTTGGAGGAAATGTATTAATCTGAAATAATGGTAAAAATCATTGCTTTAGCCAATCTAAAAGGCGGAACAGGAAAGACAAATGTGGCAGTTAATCTTTCAATGTTCCTTTCCGCCCTTGGAAAAAGGGTCTTGCTCATTGATTTGACTCCGCAGGGAGACGCCACCTTTTCCTTGGGAATCAAAAGCAGTCCGAATTATGTGGGCGATGTTTTATTGCAGAAAATCAGGCCCAAATTGGCAGTCAAAAGCACGCCTTATTTCGCCTTTGACATTATGCCTTCTTTCCCGGAATTAATTTCCGCCATCGGGAGAATCAGGGAATTGCGCAAGCCGGAAGCCCGGCTGAAGGAAGCGATTGAAAAAATGGAAGAGGACTACGACTTTGTTATCATAGACACTTGTCCGGATTTCAATATCCTTACTCTCAACGCCCTTTATGCGGCTGATGAAATTATGATTCCGATTCAATCGGAGTACCTTGCTTTAAGAAACGCTAATCAATTGGTCTCTATGATTCATTCTTTCAGGCCATTGAAAGAAAAAGAAATCAGCGCGGTTTTGACAATGTACGGCTGGAGAAGCAAGATTTCCAGAAGCGTTTCCAAAGCGATTAAGAATGAATTTTCTGGATATATTTACAACACCGTTATTCCCAGGACCGCTATCTTGTCGCAGATTACGGAATCCAAAGAGCCGATTTTAAAATCCGCCCCCAATTCCCGCGCCTCCCGCGCCTTCAAGCAATTGGCCGAAGAAGTCCTCTCCCGCACCCGATAATCAATGATTAATAATCAATAAAAAATAATATCGCCGACTAACCAAAAACCCGCCCAAGGCGGATTTTGTTTTTGGTGTCTCTATTGTACCAAACTCGCACCTACTTCCAAAACAAATGATGTCGCACGCTCCGTGTGCGTGGTGAAGCGAAAATGAATCGTACGCTCCACGAAAGCCCCACGCACTGGCGAGTAC
>Ga0180007_10000245_pt1 | contig 98982 bp, 84 predicted proteins | sample MM_PC_MetaG_FD_121122 | JGI IMG/M metagenome (GOLD analysis project Ga0180007, IMG submission 121122) | Groundwater microbial communities from the Aspo Hard Rock Laboratory (HRL) deep subsurface site, Sweden - MM_PC_MetaG | ecosystem: Environmental > Aquatic > Deep subsurface > Groundwater...
AAATCACTGAATAAGGATAATGAGAGTCAGGCATCTGCTCAGGAATCTGCTGATCAAGCTGACGAATAACAATAATTTTACGGAATACTAATATAATTAACGCAGCCTGTCTCGATGGTTGAACAGGCAGGGAGGATGAACATGGGCAAGGTAATAGGAATTGATTTGGGCACGACCAATTCATGCGTCGCCATTATGGAAGGAGGCGATGCAAAGGTTATCACAAACCAGGAAGGCGGCAGAACCACACCATCCATTGTGGCAATTTCGGAAAGCGGAGAACGTCTTGTGGGCCAGATTGCCAAACGCCAGGCCATCACAAATCCGGAAAATACGGTATACGGAGTCAAACGATTGATCGGCCGAAAATTCGATTCCAAAGAAGTCCAGGGTGATATCAAGATTCTTCCTTTTAAAATCCAGAAAGCCGATAATGGTGATGTGCGCGTTAACATCCGCGGCAAAGCTCACAGTCCGGCTGAAATTTCTTCATTTATTCTCGCAAACATCAAGAAAACAGCGGAAGCCTATCTGGGAGAAGACGTGACCGATGCCGTGATTACCGTTCCCGCCTACTTCAACGACAGCCAACGGCAGGCCACCAAGGACGCGGGTAAAATTGCGGGACTTAACGTTCTGCGAATTATCAACGAGCCGACAGCCGCATCACTGGCCTATGGTCTGGACAAGAAAGCCGAAGAAAAAATTGTCGTGTTTGACCTGGGCGGCGGTACCTTTGACGTCTCGGTGCTTGAAATCGGCGAAGGTGTCTTTGAGGTGAAATCCACCAATGGAGACACCCATCTGGGCGGCGAGGACTTTGACATGCGGGTCATTGATTATCTGGCCTCGGAATTCAAAAAAGACCAGGGCATTGACCTCAGAAGTGATAAAATGGCCTTGCAGCGCCTGAAAGAAGGGGCGGAAAAAGCCAAAATGGAATTATCCACAGCCCTTGAAACCGACATCAATCTTCCGTTTATCACTGCGGATGCTAGCGGTCCCAAACATTTGAACATTAAACTGAGCCGGGCCAAACTCGAATCTCTTGTGGCAGATCTTCTGGACAAGATGACGTTGCCCTGTACCACGGCTTTGAAGGATGCGGGTTTGTCAGCAAGTGATCTTGATGAGGTGATTCTTGTGGGCGGTATGACACGTATGCCTGCTGTTCAGGATCGGGTCAAGAAAATTTTCGGTAAGGAGCCCCATAAAGGCGTGAACCCGGATGAGGTTGTAGCGCTGGGTGCCGCCATCCAGGGCGGTGTTCTCAAAGGCGAGGTGAACGATGTGCTTCTTCTTGATGTCACACCCCTTTCACTGGGTATTGAGACCCTGGGTGGTGTAATGACCAAGCTCATTGAAAAGAACACCACCATCCCCACACGGAAAAGTCAGATTTTTTCCACGGCGGCTGACAGCCAGCCCGCTGTGTCCATCCATGTTCTTCAAGGTGAACGCGAAATGGTTGCCGGCAACAAGACGTTGGGCCGGTTCGACCTTGCAGATATTCCTCCGGCTCCCCGGGGTGTCCCCCAGATTGAAGTGACCTTTGATATTGACTCAAACGGTATCGTCCATGTTTCAGCCAAGGACAAGGCCACCAATAAAGAACAATCCATCAGGATCACCAGTGACAGCGGCCTGACCGATGAAGAAGTTCAGAAAATGGTCAAGGACGCCGAACTCCATGCCGAAGAGGATAAGAAACTGCGGGCACTGGTGGATGCTAAGAATACGGCCGACTCCTTGATATACCAGACTGAAAAAGCCCTGAAAGACGTGGGTGAGACCGTGGATGCCGACACCAAATCCAAAGTGGAAAGTGCCATTACCGCTCTGAAATCAGCCATGGAAACAAGCGATGTTGAAAACATCCAAAAACTTACCCAGGAACTCACGGAAGCCTCCCATAAGGTTGCCGAAGCCGCTTACCAGAAAGCGGCCCAGGACGGACAGGCTGGCGGCGCAGGCCCCGAAGGTGATGCTGGTGCAACAGCCCAGGCCGCTGATGATGATGTGGTGGATGCTGATTTTGAAGAAGTCAAAGAAGAAGAAAAATAATTCTTTTTGATTTTATTTATAAGTCCGCTGTTTCAAAAAACAGCGGACTTTTTTATTGCTGATGTGGACAGTGGACTTGGTGGACGATGTGGACCCAGTGGACTGTGGACGAAGTGGACCGTCCACCAAGTCCACCGTCCACCAAGTCCACCGTCCACCAAGTCCACCGTCCACCAAGTCCACCGTCCACCAAGTCCACCGTCCACCAAGTCCACCGTCCACCAAGTCCACCCTGTCCACCAAGTCCACTGTCCACCCAAATAAAAAAAATAATCCAATCTTGAGATAAACAAAATAAATCTGTATAAATTCCAAACGCTGTAATGAACCCAATATGGACTAAACCCAATGAAACTGTTTGATGTACATACCCATATCCAGGACGACAGAGTCCGGGATATTCGAGCGGCGATCATGGCGCGGGCCATGGCCGCCGGCGTGGACAGGATCATGGTCTGCGGACTCCATGAACAGGACTGGGATCAGGTTCTTGCCATGGCCCATGACCATGACTGCCTAGTGCCTAGTCTGGGCATTCACCCCTGGTTTATCCAAGGACGCAGTGTTTCGTGGGCAGAGGTGCTTAGAAAGAAACTTGAGACCCATGGGGCTGCTGTGGGTGAAATTGGGCTTGACCGCATGATTCCGGATAGAGACGATCAGGACCAGGAACAGGTTTTTGTCACACAGCTCAATATCGCACGGGACCTTGGCAGGCCCGTGAATATCCATTGCCGGAGCGCCTGGGGCCGCATGGCGGACATTTTAAAAGAAAGGGGTGGCCTCCCCCAGGGGGGGATTATTCATTCCTGGTCAGGATCCGCTGACATGGTCCGGGTCTTTGAGGGTTTTGGGGCCTCAATTTCATTTTCGGGTTCGGTGACCCGGCCAGACAATAAAAAAGTGAGAAAGGCTGTATGCTCCGTGTCCCGGGACCGACTGGTCCTTGAGACGGACAGTCCTGATATTCTCCCCACAGGAGTGAATGCCATGCTCAACGAACCGGCCTTTGTGAGAGTCGTTCTTGAATCCGTTGCCTTTTTAAGACATGAGAGCGTGGATGAGGTGGCGGCCTATACCTACGACAATGCCATGCGGATATTTTCAGCCTGTGAAAATGTCCATGCTCCAAAGGAACTTCATGGAATGGAATAACAGGACACACCTTTTGATCGGTGAGGAAAACGTCGGAATTTTGTCCCGTGCCCATGTAGCCATCTGCGGCATGGGTGCCGTGGGCTCCTTTGCCGTGGAGGCGCTGGCCAGGGCCGGTGTGGGACACCTGAGGCTTGTGGATTACGACCACGTTCATCCCAGCAACATCAACCGGCAGTTATTTGCCCTGACATCAACCCAGGGTATGAAAAAAACAGAGGTGGCCCGAATTCGAGTTAAGGACATTAATCCCTTATGCCATGTTGAGATCCTGGATACCTATATTGATGAGACAACCAACCCCAGAATCATGGAGGGACAGGTCGATGTGATGATTGATGCCATTGACAGTCTGACCCCCAAGATTTTTTTGATCGCTAATGCCTTTCGAGCCGGAATCCCGGTGATTTCAAGTATGGGGGCTGCCGGCCGAATGGATGCCAATGCCATCACCACAGGCGATTTATCCGAAACCCATACCTGCCCGTTGGCCCGTTTTGTCCGGCGCAGACTTCACAGGCAGGGAATTTTCAGCGGCATACGCTGCATTTTTTCAACGGAAATGCCCATGAAAAAGAAAAAGGAAGACAAGGAACCCCACGACGGCAAGAGGCAAGCCCCTGTTCTGGGAAGCATCTCCTATGTGACAGCCATTTACGGCCTCAAAGCGGCCTATGAAGCCATCGATTGTCTGCTCAAGCAAAAAGGGGGCTGCCCATGAACGGATGGTGCGGGAACATACTGATCGTTGATCTTGACACCAAGCGCTGGGCCATGGATCATCCTGACCCTGAGATCTATCGGACCTATATCGGGGGTCGCGGGCTTGCGGGTTTTTATTTGAAAGACCATATCACCCGAAACTACGATGATCCGGCCATGCCCCTTCTTTTTTTTACCGGGCCCCTTGTGAATACGTCCTCACCCACGTCGGGCAGAATGGCGGTGATGAGCCGATCCCCCCTGACCGGAACCGTGGGGGATTCCTCGGTGGGCGGGAGTCTGGGGACGAACTTAAAAAAGGCAGGTCTCGATGGCCTGGTGATCCGGGGGAAAAGCACCGACCTCTGCGGTATAGAGATTTCGGAGGATGGGGTTCGTATCACCGATGCAAGGCATTTGAAAGGAAAAGGCGCGGGCGAAACCTTTTCCCTGTTGCCTGCCAAGGCCTCAGCTGCAGTGATCGGGCCTGCCGCAGAAAACGGGGTGCTTTTTTCAAGCATCATTGTGGATGGGCATTTTGCGGCCGGGCGGAACGGCATCGGCCTGGTGATGGCCGCAAAGAATCTCAAATACATCAGTGTCAAGGGCAAGGGCAGAACACCGGTTCATGACCCGGAAAAGCTGCTCAAAGCCCGGGAGGAAATTTATCGGCTTGTGTCGGCATCCCCTGCACTTTCAGGGTCCTTTGGGATTTCCAAATTCGGAACCGGGGCCTTGTATGATCTGATGGATGCCCGGAGGATGATGCCCACGGATAATTTTCGAAAAACGAGGTTTGAACACGCCCCATCCATGAATGCCGCCGCCTATAAAAAGGCTTACGCACCGAAAAGCAAGGGGTGCAGGGGCTGTCATATCCAGTGCAAGAAGGTGGCCAAAGACGGCCGGGGGATCCCGGAGTTTGAAACCATGTCCCATTTCAGCGCCCTTTTATCAAATACGGATATGGACTGTGTGATGGAGGCCAATAGGATCTGTAATGACATGGGCATGGATACCATTTCGGCGGCGGCAACCCTTTCCTGCTACGGGGAGATTCAAAATAAAACCCTGGAACCCCATGAGATTCTCGGCCTTCTGACAGATATCGGACAGGGACGCGATGAAGGCGCACTTTTGGGTCGGGGATCGGCCCGCTATGCAAAGGATATGGGCAAACCCGAGGCATCCATCAGCGTGAAATCCCAGGAATTATCAGCCTATGACCCCCGGGGTGCCCTGGGCATGGCCCTGTCCTTTGCCCTGTCCACACGGGGGGCCTGTCATCTGAGGGCCTATCCCATTTCCCATGAAATCCTGAGAAAACCCGTGGCCACCGACAGATTTTCATTTTTGGGCAAGGCGCGGATCATTAAAATCAGTGAGGATGCAAATGCCATGGCCGATTCCCTGACCGCCTGTAAATTCATTTTTTTCGCCGCAACCCTGGAAGAATATGCCAAGGTCTATGAGGCGGTGACCGGCCATGGGATATCGGGTCAGGATCTGTTGAAAATCGGAGATGCCGTTTGTAAAAATGAACGTGACATGAACAGGGCCAATGGTTTTACACACAAGGATGACGATCTTCCGGAACGATTTTTTAAAGAGCCGGGGTCCTCTGAACAGAGCCTGTCCATCAAACCCATTGACCGCGAGGCCTTTTTAAAGGCCCGTGGGGCCTATTATAAAATCCGGGGGGAATAAGGTGGAAGAACAATTCGTCCATTTTGAAGAACAGTTGATCGCGGCAGGCCTGGTCAATCCCGGTGATGCTCTGATGGCATTTCTCGATGAAGACATCAGTTGGAGTCGGCCAAGCCCGGACCAGGAATTTGCCACCCGTCTTTTTGAGGGATTGAATATCAACTCCCTGATTGTCTCCAAGGCCGCAGAACCTTACCAGAGTATCATTGATTACCTGGCAGAAACAGCCGACGGTTCCATTTTACCCCAGGACTGTGAAACCCGGACCTTTCTCCATGACCTGCCCGTGGCCCTGGCATTTTTGCCGGAACAGGTGATTCCCCTTTTGAAACAGAGGAAAAGCGTCATTGTCCCGGGAAAGGGCCTGATCACCTACGGCACCATCAGCCTGGAACAGTCATTCGTGACCTTTTCATCGGTTTGTTTTGCGGTGTTTGTGAAATTCTTTTCCGATTATCTGGCCGCTTACAAAAAAGGGGTGATTCCAGCAGATTTTCAGGATGTTTTTCAGAGGGTCATTCGCTTTCTTCCTCCGCCGCCCCAGTTTGAAGGGACGCTGGCCCAGGGGCCGTTTACCCATGAGGAGCAGGTGCTCATGGCCATGGATGAAGCCGGTAAAATGACGATCCGCCATCGTTTGGTGGATTCGTTTTTTGGAAATATTTCATGCCGTCTTGGGGATGTTCTTTATATCAGCCAGACCGGCAGTTCCCTGGATCATCTGGCCGGGTGTATTGACCCTTGCGCCATGGACGGATCATCTTGTGCTGCCATGACCGCATCCAGCGAGCTGTCCGCCCACATGGAAATTATTCGGAAAACCGGCCATCGGGCCATTCTCCACGGCCATCCCCGATTCTCCGTGATTCTGTCCATGGACTGTGATGTGGATGCTTGTGCCAAGGGGGATTCCTGTTATCTCACCTGCTCTTATAAACGGGAGGTGTCAGGGATTCCTATTGTTCCGGGTGAGGTTGGAACCGGGCCTTACGGTCTCTGTAACACCGTACCCTCGGCCATCAAGGGCAAGGACGGTGTCATTGTTTACGGACATGGTCTTTTCACAACCGCACCACAGGATTTCAATCTGGCATTTTCACGGCTAATGACCATTGAAAACACCTGCCGGGAAGCGTATTTCAGGCGCATCGGCAGATCGGATCCCTCTTTATCAGAATGAAAGAACAGCCTCGATTTCCAGATGGACCCCAAGGGGAAGGGCCGCCACCTGAACCGTGCTCCTTGCCGGTGGCTGATCCGTGAAATACTCTGCGTAAACCTCATTGACTGCTTTGAACTGACTCATATCGGTCAGAAAAAGAGTGGTTTTCACCACGTTCAAAAGGCTTCCCCCTGCTTCTTCACAGATGGCCCGAAGGTTTCTAAGTGCCTGGTGGGCCTGGTCCCTGATGCCCCCTTCCACGACCTTGCCCGTTTCCGGATCAAGGGGGATTTGCCCGGACGTGAAGACCAGATTTCCTGCTTTAACAGCCTGGGAATAGGGACCGATGGCTGAAGGGGCCTTGGTTGTCGATATAATTTTTTTACTCATGAAGGTCCTTATTCTACTCGTCTTTAGTTCCGCATGTTTCCTTGGCCATGGTCGTGATGCTCTCTGTAAGATCAGCCAGTATCTTTTCAATATTTGATCGGGTCAAAGGGTCAGTCACACCTTCAAGGGAGGCTTCCAGGGAGTGGACAAGGTTTACATGGTTCGTGGATATCTGGTGAAAATGATCAGACAAGCCTTCGATCATTCCGTTGATAATGTCACATTCCTTTTTCAGGTAATCCCCTTTTCTCAAGGTCACCCGGCGGGTTAGATCGCCGTTGGAGATTCTCCGGAAAGTGTTGGTGAAGTTTACCAGGGGGCCGCAGATGCGGTGGGTGATAAACAATTGATGGAAAAAAAACAGGGCGAACAGAACCACCATTGAGGGCATTAAACGTTTGGCCAGGACCAGAAAAGTCTGGGCTGCCGCGTACTGAACATTAAGGTCGCTGGATGAAAGCATGTCAAAGATCAATGGAAAGAGAATGGCCCCGGTGGTGACAAGCATGACTAAAAACATGTATACCATGCTCGTCATGATAATTTTAAATTGTAACCCTCTGTTGATGACGATATTTTTTTTAAGCCTTCGGTTGGTCTCACCCATGCTCTTCACCTTTCAATCATTGTGCCGCTTTGAAAGTTATACTCAAATACTGTATCGGATTTTTCGTGTTTTGCCTGAAATATGACAGGATTATCAAGGTCATCAGGCTTTGTGGGGTCGCCTGAAATGATGGTGATGGAAACACCTTCGGACACAGAGTAATTCTCAAGTTTGATGTTGGATTCGATCCCATCGTTCCGGATGGATTGTCCCTGCTCTCCAAGGCACCGGCCCGTCAATTTAAAATAATAATCCTGGAAATCGATAAATTCCTGGAGGTCGTGTTTTGCCATGATATCGTAGGCAGATTTACTTGTGATTGTAAGGAAAATAGCACCGGCTAAAAAAAAAGCACATATGACGACAATCACAATGGTCAGCTCCACGGAAGTAAATCCCTTGGGTACCGAACAGGGCACAGGTTTGCCCTGACCATGGCCTTCGCACTCTTTATCAGCGGTTGAAACGTGTTTCCATTTCAGATAGCCATCCATGTGATATTTTCTCCTGAAGCACGTTTTTAGGGAAGTATAGAGATGATATTTTTAATTTTAAAAATAATGTTGTAAGTGTCTATCATACTCCTGCTGAAAAAGCAAAACGCAAAAAAGCCGGTTTCTCTGATGAGAGGAAACCGGCTTTCGAACGAATCAGGTAAGATCAGATCCTGTTGCTTGTTCTCAATGCCAGAAGAACGATTTTCTGCATGATTTTTTCCTTGAAAGATGCGGTGTTTTCAAGCTGCATGCGTCTCAGGTATGGAAGGGCATTGTCAGGTATTTCCTTGAACATTTCTGATAGCAGGCCTTTGATTATGAACATTTTGCTGTCTGCGGCCTTTGCCTTGAAAGCTTTGAGTGAACCGCCCAGAACGACTTCGTCTTCCTTGACATCTGTGCCAAAGGGGAAGAGTTTGAAGTGGCCTTTGGACTGGAAGGGTTTGAGCAAGGCATCGATTTTCTGGGGTGTGTTGTTTCTGTACTGGGGTGCCAGTTCGAAATCAGCAGGCAGTTTCCCCGCCTTTTTTGCTTTTTCGATCAACTCATCCTGAAATCTGGAATCGGCCACTTGTATCATTTCAGTTATGATAGTCTTGTCGGCTTTGCCTCGGATATCTGCAATTCCGTATTCGGTCACGATGATATCTCTCAAATGCTTTGGAATTGTGCAATGGCCATAGTTGAAAACAATGTTGGACCGAAGACTCTTCCCTGAGCCACGGGTGCTTCGAATCATCATGATCAGCCTGCCGTCGGGAAGGGCATGGGCCATGGAAACGAAGTTATACTGGCCACCTATACCGCTGACCACCCGTCCGTCTTCCAGCTGGTCTGATGTAATGGCACCAAGAATGTTGGCCATCATGCCGGCGTTGATGAATCGACCGTCTTTTCTCTGGAGGGCTCGAAGTTCTTCACCACCGTATAACTGGTTTACAGTTTCAACTCCGCTCATGCCGAACTGCTGGCGTTCTTCCTCACTCATGGCGTTCAGGGCATCATAGAATGCCTTGGGGCCAAGGAAGAAAGCTCCGAGAATAACGGTTCCTTTTTTAAGTTGTTCACCAAGGATGTTTTTGATGGCCGAGAGATTGGCTGCATCTCTCAAATCCGCATTATAAGAGGTGGCCCCGTCAATGATCATGCCATCTTCATAGCGTAGACCTTGTTTAAGGATGCCGTAATGGGTAAGGAGGTCAAAATCTTTTTTCTTAAGCTTTTTGTGGATCCCTTTTTCTTCGAACAGAAGTTCTAAAATGTTTTCCGGGATTTTTTCCGCATCCAGCTTGCCGGCGTTGATAAGCTTCATGATTGGAATATTATCAAACACTTTACGTTTTAAGATGCCGCTTTTATACATCTGCATAAAGGCGTCCACAAACATTTCAGATGAGCCGTAGAGACCCTTGTCAAATGTGTTTGTACCGCCAATTTTATCGATCAGGGCGGAATAACGATCTTTAATGCCTGTTTCCTTGACGATTTGATTGTATGCATCATTGTCGTTATGACGCATTTCAAGACCGGCAACGATGGCGTCTCCCAGGGCGCCGATTCCAACCTGGATGGTTCCGCCATCTTTCACCAGTGTGCTGACATTCAGGCCAAGCATATGGTCCTTCAAAGCAACGGAGTCTTTGGGCGGTCCGAAAAGCGGGTAGTCGCATTCCGGGCAATCCTCAATGACGTAGTTGTATTTATCTTTACCTACAACGGCATCTCCGTACATAAAGGGCAGGTTGGGGTTGACTTCACCGACCAGGATACGGGGTTCACCATCGTCCTGCTTCGCTTTAAATACGTCGAGGGTTTCAATGGCGATATCTGTGTTACATCCCATGGAATACATGGCTTTACCGTTGAACTCACGTTTGGAAAGCATCTGACCGAACACATTGATGCCAAAATCAGATCCATCCCGGACAGCATGGGTGTAGTTGGAGTGCATATGATTTTGCTGTGCCACGGGGTTGTTCATGTAACCGCCCGCTTTGTTGAAGAACTCATAAAGTTCAACGTTTGCCGGCATTTTACCTGCACGGAAATCAATCATATAATCAAAATCAGGTGTGCCTGCGAAAACACGTTCAACTAGAGGTTCCAGTAATCGGCGTTCCAGATCACTGCCTGCTCTGGGTTTTTCCAGTGCAAGTGCCGTCACTATTGTTAAGTGGATATCCGGGTTTTCTTTGGCTCTTTTGTATAAGGCATTAACAAAACGCGCTGGTTTGCCGAGGGCAAGAGGCATACCGAAAATTATTTTATTCCCCACGAGTTTGATAACTTCGTCCACAGTCTTTTCAATGTTATTTGAAACGACTCCCATCTTGATGCTCATAAGATACTCCCCCTGTTAAAAAAACTTTAACCCTTTATGACCTGTTTATCAAGTTAATGTATGAAATCAGTTCATTTCAGACTTTAAAACACAGTTCACAATTCTAAAATTATGTTTCTCTTTTTAAGCGCGCATCCTAAAAAATTATGTGAGGAATGTCAATAACTATCCGTTATCTGTAAAAAAAGTCTGAAACGTCGGCTAAACGGCCGAATGGCTTTAAAATAAAAGAAAAAGCGTGTTTTATGGGGGGTTGGAGCCTATTTATTTTTGAAAATATTTTTTTATCGACATACGTTGATGAACATTTTTTCCAGTAGTTTTCTATCATTTTTAAGAGACAGGATGGTGTCATTGAATGTGCTTCGAATCAGCTCATCCTTTTTCCTGAGAAGGGCCATCTGGGGTGGGCAAAGATACATGGTGCAGACCCATGGACGGGACAAACGGGGAAGTGTGCACCCTGATAGGGAATTGTACTTGCAGGAATCCGGTTGCTTTTCAATCAATTGATGGGGGGGAATGGGAGCTCCGCTGAGGTGAATGTAAATCAGGTCACAAAAATCAAGCCAGACCGTGGCCGTGATGCAGCAGGTTGAAGAGCAGTGCACACAGGTCTCCTGGCAGAACTCATCGAGGATCGGGAAAAGAGAGGACAGTTTGGCCTTTATGTCCAAGGCTTTGCCGAAGGCATGTTTAAGGTTTTTATTGTGGATGCGGACCAGATGCTCAATGGCTCTGTTTGCTTCGTTCCAGTCTGAAATTGAACCCCACTGGGGGATTTCTATAATCTTGTTCGAAGACTGCATATCAACCCACCCCACAGCCCTGGTCAGGGCGTTATTTTTACCAGGCAGCTACCCCTAATGAGACGTATTCAAGGGAAATGACGTTTGCCCGGGCGATTCACTAATTTTGTTTCATATCGTCCATGTGACTTTGACTGTTTCGTTTAATCAGCTTTATAAATTATACCAAAAAAAGGTAATAATCAAATACTTAGTTCGGGGAAACATTCAAAAAAATCGAGGTGTTACTGTTCGGGTAAACCTTGGGAAGCTATGGGTCATGGTGTGTGGCAGTATTCGTCCATGTATGTCAACCGGATGTGCTGGGTGTCAATGCCATGGGTTTTAACGGACTCGGTCATCCCCCCAACGATGGCGCTCACGGGTCTTATCCCAGGCAAAATAAAAAAACGTTGACACCCCCATTTATATGCTGTAAATATGTCTCCGTTGTTGCGGGGGGGCTTTGATTTCTTGAGCGGAGCCTTATTTTACAAAGCAATAACTCTCATTCCCCAGTAGCTCAGTCGGCAGAGCAATTGGCTGTTAACCAATGGGTCCGCGGTTCAAGTCCGTGCTGGGGAGCCAAAAAATAATAACCCGGTCATTTTGGCCGGGTTTTTTATTTGTATCAGTCGGTTATGAAGTTCTGATCTACAGTGTAAAAAGCATGCTCGTTCATAGAACGGTGAACCATTCGCTTAGGGATTACCATGCTTTTCATCAATCCCTTGACGTTCTTTTGAATGAGGCATACTCAACGGCAAATCTGGATATCCTGCAAGAAAAACAGCTTCGTCCATATAACCGGCATATCCTTGGAATATATACTCATTCCAATAAGTTTTGTTAAATCCAAATTTCATCAAAAACTCGTACGCGGTGGATGCTTCTTTTTTTCCTGTTTTTTCCAGATTTCTTTCCATGTATGAAATCCAGCCCTTCTCATTTGCGTAAGAATTTGAATTATTGTCGTTTTCCATAAGAATATAGGGCGTCGTAAAAACGACGGAGTATCCCAGACTGTATTCAGGTAAAGGCTCCGGCAGTATCCTTGCAAACCAGACTTGGCCTCTTTCTCCCAAATAACCGCTTGGAATGATAGCAAGGCACTGTTTTTGCGTAATGATCTCTCGCAATAGGACCTTATTACCCGAAAAGCCTTCATGGACATAAAATCCCATTCGGGAATCCTGCATTTTTTGAAACACATCTATCAGATGGGAATCAAAACCCATCTTTTTGCATAGATCGATAATAACGGTTCCAAACGTTTCTCTTTTTAATCCGGCCCACAAGTCAAAGCACCCCCAGCAAAAAAAATAAGAAGCGGTCAGAGGGCTCATTGGAGGTCCGGAAGGCATATATTCTTCGGCAGCATTGATATAAGGGTTCACGATTTTTACCATCTCAGGACATTCACCCACCTGTTCCATCAAAACGGATATGATATTCTGTGCATAAATATATACAGCGTGAACCGGATCATAGTCTGACAGTGTCTCCCCGGTAACTATCGTTTTTTGAAGTTCCTCAGCACAAATTTTACTGTTTCTTACTTCAGAAATATCGACGACTTTTCGTTCGAGGTAATGCCTAAAGGATGCAATAACTTTTTTTGATACTGGAGAATTCACCTTATTGGTTTTTTTGGCTTTCTTCTTTTTCATGATGTATACATAGTCCTTATTTTGAATACAGTCGAATGTATGATATACTTATTGCCTTGTAAAAACAATTCAAGGAAACTCTCATCATGAGCGAATACCAGTATTATGAATTTCTTTCAATAGACAAGCCATTGACACAGGATGACATGGACGTATTACGGGGAATTTCATCACGGGCCACGATCACTCCGGTGAGTTTCACCAATGAATACAACTGGGGAGATTTCAAGGGGGACCCCGATAAATTAATGCTGGCGTATTTCGACGCCCACGTCTATGTGGCCAACTGGATGTCGGCCAGATTCATGGTTCGCCTGCCCATCGAGGCGTTGGATAAAAAAACCGTACATGCCTTTGCCGTACCTTATGTATTGGATTTTGAAGCCAGCCAAACCCACTGGGTGGTAACCTGGAGTCTTGATGAGTCCGAAGACTACGATCGATTCGGCATGGAGGACCGCACCGGCTGGATGGCCCGCCTGACTCCCATACGGGATGAATTGTTGCGCGGGGATCTCCGCAGTCTGTATATCGGTTGGCTGGCCTCTGTTTATGAAGATATGGCGGAAGACGATGAGGAAGAGCCGATGTTCGTGGGCGGATTGGGCAATCTCACGCCAGCCCAAAAAGCCCTGGTGGAGTTTCTTGAAGTCGAGCCGGATCTGCTGTCCGGTGCGAGCCTGGATAGTCCTGAAATTCAGAATGAAGAAACGCCTCAAAAGCTCATGGATGAATGGATTGCCGCCCTTCCCAAAGATGATATAATCGGGGTTTTAAAACAACTTCTGGAAGGTAAAGGCCATCAGGTCGAGCGAACAATCCGGACTCGATTTCTGGTCTGGAGGAGAAGCCAATCCGCCGACGATCATGACGTTCCCCGGCGTTCTGTTGCGGAATTGTGGAAAAATGCCGAAAAAGCGAAACTCATCCGAACGGAAAAGGAAAAACACGCCCGCAAATTGAGGGAGGAAAAGCGCCGAAAGGAACGGGACACATACCTAAACAATTTATCCAATGATTATTCGAAGGCGTGGAAGTCGGTGGCCATGACTTTAGAACGCAAATCAGGCCAGGCTTATGACGAAGCCTGCCGGGGGCTTGTCGATATTTCTGAAGCCTATGCTCTCCAAAAAAACACAAAAGCTTTTCAAAAAGAAATGAAACAATTCATGGCCAAATATTCACGGCGCTGGGCCTTGATTCAGCATCTGGTCAAGGCCGGGCTCTGGAAGGATAAATAAGTCATGACCAAGAAAAAATCATTAACCGGAAAAAGTATCAGCGATTTAGACGAATTGATAGAAAACATCATTGTCGATGCTTACAATACCGATGAACAACTATGGGCTTTCAGTCAAGTCATTGAAGATGAGATCGAACTGCCTGCCGATGCTTTTGTCATCGGTGAACCGGTGGCAGTGATCGACGTGGACTACGACGGAAACAAACAGCGCGGACTTACGGCGACATGTAGGTGCGAGGATGGTTCCGAGCATGTGGTTGCACTCTTTGATGTCGTTTTTCCTCAAACGTTTGAAGGCATTCGCACCATGGCCGCCTACCGGAGATGGCTCAATCTCGAGCCCTGGCCTGATGAAGGGCGCAATGCAAAATCCAAGCGGAAACACAAGGCGAAAGACGAGGACATTGATCTTGGCAGGCCGGCGGACTTAGCCGTCCTTTCGCTCAAGGAAGGCACCGCGCGATGCCGTTTGACTGAAGGTCAGCGAGAACTGACCCTGCGGTCCGGCGAACTGTGGGATGTGGTGCCCGGCATGGTTCTTACAGTTTCACCCAAAAAACATTGGCGTTTTAACGGCCACCCCTATCTATCCGGCGAGGTTCAATCGGCTCGAATCGACGCTGAAGCCCTTAACCTGATACCTTTGGGACTGGCAGACAGAGGTACATGGAACCCGAATGAAGCGTGGAGGGGAGACGAAGATGAACCCATTGACGAATGGGTTTTGCCGATCGTCACTCACGGTCCCCGTCCGATGTTCGAGATGGAGCAGATTCTTCCAGACCAAGACCCCAGTGATTCTTTCAATGACCCCATTACCAAAGTAATCGACCTCAACAGTACCGGTGAACGGGCAGAAGCCATGATGATGTTGATGGATCTTTGCCGGAAAGACATGCGTTGCCTTGATGCCCATGCACATCTTGGCAATTTATCCTTTGATCATCGCCCCCAGGAAGCCATTCGGCATTACGAAGTCGGTCTGCGCATTGGAGAGTTATCTTTGGGTGACGGCTTTATAGGGGTGCTGCCATGGGGTTTTATAGACAATCGCCCGTTTCTGCGTTGCATGCACGGCTATGGCCTGTGCCTCTGGCGACTTAATCGATTTGACGAAGCGGAAGACATTTTTCATCGAATTCTTTGGCTGAATCCTCAAGATAACCAGGGCGTACGTTTTCTTTGTGATGAGGTAAAGAATAAAACGGCCTGGGAGAATTGGAAGCTTGAATAATCGATTGGTGTGACAATGGCTGTCATGCATTTGCATAGAAAACCCGGTCATACATCTGCAAACCATCCCCTTATGAATTCTCTATGCTTTTCAGCAATTCATTGGCAATATGAGAACTTTCAATGCGCATGAGACTTTCTTGAGCGCTTCCATAGCTCAACAGGTTGATACTACCATACCACACGATGGATTGATCCATGACAGCAAATTTCTGGTGAATATTTGATTTGAACAGGATGGTGAACCCACTTTCTGTTAAAAGATCCATTAGGATATTAGGATATTAGGGGACAGGACAATAATACAATAAATTTGGGAGACAGCAGGATAACAATATACTTTTCAAATAATGTTCCTTCTGCTATGGTCATTCGCATATAAACAACAACCCCATTCTCACGATTTATGGAGGTATCCTATGCCACGAACAACACGAATGGTTATTCGGGATGAAAAGAGTGTTTATCATGTGATCTCCCGCACCGCCCTGGACGGTTTTCCCTTCGGGACGGTGGAAAAAGAAAAATTTGTATCAATTCTCAAGTGGTTTGCCCGCATTTATTTTACGGAAATTCTCGGTTACGCTGTTCTAGACAATCACATTCACATCCTCGTCAAGATGCTTCCTGAACGGAACTATTCAGATGACGAGATCAAAAAAAGATACGAGGCCCGTTATGGGGATGATGCCATGTTTCCTGTGGGACGCATCGACCATTTTAGAAGGAAATGGGCCAGCCTTTCGGAATTCATGAAAGAGGTCAAGCAGACGTTTTCACGGTATTACAACAAGGCCAAGGGCCGGCGTGGAACGCTCTGGGGTGAGCGTTTCAAGAGTCTGATCGTTGAAAAAGGCGATACCCTGATCCATTGCCTGGCCTACATCGACCTGAATGCAGTCCGGGCGGGAATCGTGAAACGACCCGAGGATTACCGCTGGTGTTCACTTGGTTATCACAGCCAGACCAACAACACTGACGATTTTCTTTCAACGGACTTCGGGATTGTGGAATTCAATGATGTGGATGAAAAGGAACGGTTCCGCCGCTACCGGCGATATGTTTATGAGGCCGGAGCCCTGGCCAGAGCTGACGGGAAAAGAGGCCAGGCCATAGGAAAAGGCATTGTCGAGGACGAACGTGAAAAGAATTTCGAATTCACCAGAACCGAACGGTTCATGAACAGAACGCGGTATTTTACCGATTCCGGGATCATCGGATCAAAGGCCTTTGTGGCTGAACAATACCTGCGATTCAAACATATGTTTCAGTCAAAGCATGAAAAAATACCCAAGCCCATCAAGGGCCTTGAGGGCCTGTATTCCTTGAAACGACTCTCATCCTGACCCATACGTTTCAAGGTTTTATTTAATAGCCCCTTCTTTTTTTCTGTGTCATAAAAAGAATCGCCGAGCTGTTTTTTCTTTTCATTGAAACTTGATCAACCGGGTTTTGATGATATAATTCCGGTAGGTCAATTCCCTTTTCCCCAGACAAAAAAGAATCCTTGGCAGGCTTTTTCTTAAGAAGCATATTATTTAAACCGCCTGTTTTTCATTTTTCGTCGCTTGTATACTCTAAATTTATAATTTTCTGAGAACCTTCTTGCCAGCCACGCCAACGATGCTGGCAACACAACAAAAATTTCATTTTCTAAAAAACGATTGAAAACCCCGGTCAACCCTTGCTGCGGGACTTATGTATAATTTGCCTGTCCCTTATTCTTTTTGCCTGTCCCTTATTCTTATCCCCGCGTCCTTTGAACAATGACATGAACAGATGAATCTTTGAAAGAGAATCCGACACGTTGTCAATATCGATACAACGGTTCCCAACACTCAATCTACGGTCTGGGGCCTCTGTTTCCGGTTGATTCACAGAAATTGTGGCCTGGATTTGTTGTGGTTGCGATTCCCGCAACCCAAGTTCGGCCCTTAATTGGCTATTTGCTTTCCGTAACCGGTCTACTTCGTCCAACAGGATATGATATTTTTTTAGGAGGTCATGATATTCCATGGAACATATGTACCTTAATGCGCACGGGCATTGAGCAGTTTTTTAATCCTCTTCCCCCCAGGTCTTTGCGCTGCGGGTTACCTTTTTGCGCACACTTGGCCAGGCGCCATCCACGTTGAACATGGATTCCGGCAAGGCCGTTAACATTTTCTTGTACAGAGACCAGGGGATTGTAAAGGTTAATTCGTCGGTTTTCATAAATTTCCTGGCCGAAGGGTCAAAGCCGCCAAGAACAGCCTTTTCTATCCCCTGTTCTTTATAGAAAAGCGGCCAGGCGATGATATTGGTACACCCTGCCCCAAAGGGTGAGGCCACACAGTCCACATCACCCGTGGTGAAAATTGTTTGAGTGAAGAGACCGCTTAATACTTCGGGCCGTGCGAAAAAGATAACGAATTCAGGCTCTTCTCTGTCTGAAAACAAAGAAAGAGGCTTGAAAATACAGTATTTTGCAGACGCTTTGCGGGGGGCGACCTTGCCAAGAAATGTCCTCATGGCACCGGGCGAAGGCAAATACCGCTCGCCATGCATGGGAGTGCCGCTATAGCCCGTGGTCACATAATGCTCAATAAATTTAAGGTTGGGCTTCATCATGGCGCAGTAGAACACACCGCCCGGGCAGCCATACTCTTCCGTGGAAATAAAGGCGGCACCATGCTTTTTTCTGGCCAGCCAGATATTGCCCATGACGCAGGAAAAATGCTTAAAAACCTCTTGCATATTTATTTTTCCCTGGTCTTCCAGCTCGCGGGAGATGGGTATGCCAGGCTTTGGGCCGAATGCTTTTTCCGGTTTGGTGTTATCGTAATACACTCCGAATGGCTCTTCGTTCAAACCGAGATGATCCAGAAATTTTTGGGTGTCCTCACGTACCGATGTCACTGTCATGGTATTTTTATCTCCCTTTGGAATAGCAGCCAGTCATGAGGATAAATAGATATTTTGCAGCCGTCTCAGGGGTTGAACGACTACTCGACATAAACAGGCTGGGCATTAACATATATTCAATCAGAGTGGTTTTCGGAAAAAAGTTTATCATAAAATTATTAAAGAGTTAAAATTATCATTACATTCAAAACATTGACAAGAAAAATTATTATAGAATAACAATCAGCGCTCTTTCAATATCTTGGAATGTTTTAGCCGTTCTCGGGATGAATGGGAGACAAACACGTTCCCATGGTGTAAAATGGCATCATAATAAAAAAACACGGCATGCATTTTTTTGCTTGAGTTTATAATAAAATACGTATAGTGTCCCCAAGTCATCCGGATTTATCGGAACTGGCGAGCTTGTTTTCAATCCGCATATGCGGTTTATATATTAAAACCCCGTGAATGATCTTCACGGGGTTTTTTGTTTTTATGCCCGCTTAAGATTGCAAAAAAGTTTGTCGATTCAAAATTCAATTTTCAATCGACAACATTGGCCCATTCAAAAATAACCCGGTTGAAATTTCAAGGCCCTCATGTAATTATAGTGTATCATGACAGAGAGGATATGTTAAACGGGTGTGTTAATGACCAAGTAACGTTTCCATTCATAAATTTAAATGATGTACCAACGGGTTGGTTTTGAGGGGACATGCAAAAAGGGGATGAAACAAAAGAAAGGATCACGGACGTATCCTTGGACCTATTTCATAAAAGAGGTTACAAAAATACAAGCATCAATGATATTCTCGGTTCTTCGGGCGTGAAGAAGGGTGCTTTCTATTTTCATTATCAGTCCAAAGATAAACTCATTGTCGAGGTCCTGAATAAAGCGCTTCTACAGTATGAAGAGCGGATCGAATCACGGGAAACTCCCCTGGGTGCAGTTGATCAGATCGTCAGTATGATTCAAAAAATAGCAGATTATCATTTAACGGATGGCACATCAAAAGGATGCATCTTCGGCAATACAGCCTTGGAGATTGGCCATGATGGCTCCGAGGTATCCCAGTTCGTGGAACGGGTGTTTAAGCGATGGGAGACTCGGTTCGAAAACCTGCTCAACCAGGCTGTCTCGGATGGAGAACTTCAACTTAAAGAGCCCGCCAAGGTATTTTCACAAATGATTCTCGCTTTAATTGAAGGCGGTCTTGTCTTGTCAAAAATTTCGGGCCATGCAGAAGCATTTAAGAACAGCACGGATTTTATCATGTCCTTGATTGAAGATAGAAAAATTCCCTGATGATTTAGATTATCCCAACACCTGTAAACGCCGCGCATCGCAGCTGGGTGGGTCTTTGTCAATTTGCTTGACATCTTGAATTAAAAAATGTACCAACTGGTTGGTTTAAATGAAAGGGCGTAAAATTCAAACATTGTGAGTAGGCAGTGGACGCAAGCTCCAAAACAGTCCGATTCATAATAATCGGGGTATCCATGGAGGAAGAGACGGATGATGCTTAACAAGGGACTCCGGGAAAGAAAATCCGGAAATACTGAGTCCAGCCAAAAGGTCTTGGACGAAAAAATATTCAGCTGCATGTGTGTGGGCAATTGCCAGAGCCGTTGCAGGCTGTTTGTTCATGTGCGGGATGGTAAAGCCGTTAAAACATCCATGGCGCCGTTTCCTGACCCGCGATACAATCGCGTCTGTCTGAGAGGGTTGAGCCATGTTCAGCGGATTTACGATCCCAATCGCATCAAGTACCCCATGAAGCGAGTCGGAGCACGGGGCGAGGGAAAATGGGAACGTATTTCATGGGATGAGGCCATTGATACGATTGTCACAAAATTTAAAGCGTACCAGGAGGAATTCGGGCCGCAGTCGGTTGCCTTTTCCACGGTAAGCGGAAACATGGCCATGCTGAACGGCATGTACAGCAGCTTTCGCCTGGCCAACCTAATGCATGCCACACAGACCGACTATTCGCTTGATATGGCCGATACCTTCGGGCTGGGCCGGGTGATCGGCAGCGGAGGGGTATTTAACCAGAGCAATGATCCGGCTGATCTTGCCAATGCGAAAACCATCATCGTCTGGGCGGCCAACATTACGGATTCACATCCCCATGCCTGGCATTCGGTTGTCGAGGCCCAGAAAAAAGGGGCAAAGGTCGTGGTCGTGGATCCACGATTCACCACAGCCGCCGCCAAAGCGGACCAGTGGATTTCAATCCGTCCCGGTGCTGACCCGGCCCTGGCCATGTCCATGGCTGAGGTGATCATTTCGGAAAAATTGTACGATCCTTCGTATATGCTGGACCATACCGTTGCACCTTTTCTTGTTCGGGCAGATACCAAGCGGTTTTTAAGGCACAGTGATCTGACCGGTGTAAAGCCTGAAAAAAAAACCCTGGATCCTTACATGGTGTGGGATAGCGACACAAATGAGGCCAAGCCTTTGGATCAGGTGAAAACGCCTTCTCTTGAAGGAACATTTACCGTTTCAGGCATCACGGTCACCACGGCGTTCAGCCTGCTTAAAGGGGAAATGTCACAATACACGCCCGAATCCGTGGCGGGTATCTGTGAGGTTAAGGCTGAAGATATCCGCTTGCTTGCACGATTATACGCCACGAACACCCCATCAAGCATATATCCCGGATTTATACAGTATAATAACGGCCTTCAAACCGGTCATGCCTGGGGAATACTTGCGTCACTGACAGGCAATATTGCGAAACAAGGCGCTTCGGTGGGCCACTGTGGTTTGTCCGGCTATAATCTTAACATGCTTCCCTTTCTGTTCCCCCGGGGCAAGAACACCGCCACCATTCCCTGGGTCTATCTCAAAGAGGTCTTAAAGACCGGTCAATTTTACGGCAAACCCCATCCGATCAAAGCCATGTATTTTCACGGCAGTAATGTGGTTTGCAATGCAAGCAATCAGAATGAAATTATCAATACCATTTTACCCGCCATTGAATTTATCGTTGTGGTCGATATGATCGAAACGGATACAACCCGGTATGCCGATATCATACTCCCTGCCTCCCACTGGTTCGAAAGAATGGAGTTTGTCCAGGGACCGGATCAGCCGTATACGACACTCAGTGAAAAAGCCATTGAGCCGGCCTATGAATCAAAATCGGATATGGATATTTATCGCCTTATTTCCAAAGGAATGGGTCTGGGTGAATTTTTTGATTACACGGACGAGGAATTCATAAAAAAGCTGATCGATACCGATGCAGCACGGGCGGCCGGGTTGACATGGGAGCGGTTGAAAGAGGAGAAAGTCATTCAAACTCTTCCAAGCTGCTGGGTAAACTGGAAGGGGAATAAATTCCCATCGCCCTCGGGTCGGTTGGAGTTTTATCTTGAAAATCCCCAGCCGAGAGTTGACTGCGGCATTGAAATCGATCAAAGCCGTGAGCATCTTCCTATATTCACACCGCCGGTTGAAGCTTGGCCGGACAATCCCTTATGGAAAAAATATCCTTTGGTCTACCACACTGTCCGGCATCGATGGCGGCTGCACAGCCAGTGGTACAGCACTCCCTGGCTTCGTGAACTTGATCAGGAGCCGGTGGCGAGAATCAACCCCCGGGATGCCAAGGCCCGGGGTATTAAGGAGGGCGACATTGTAGAAGTCTACAATGACCGTGGTCATGTGGTGATTAAGGCTGTTTTAAGCGAAGCCCAGAGGCCGGGCATCGTCACCGTTCCCAAGGGATGGCAGCGAGACCAGTTCATTGCCGGATCATACCAGGAACTCACCCATGATCATGTCAATACCTCTGATTACAATCAGAGTTTCTATGATGTTCTTTGCAACGTCCGAAAGGTTCAAGGGAGGTGACAAGGATGGCAGACAAAAAATATGTGATGGTTATAGATTTAAAGCTGTGCATCGGTTGTCATACCTGTGCCATTGCGTGTAAGCAGGGCAACAACCTGCCCAATGAGGTCTGGTGGAACAGGGTAATGACCTTCGGAGGTCCAACCATGGATACGCCCCATGGGGTCTTTCCGAATCTTAAGATGAGTTTTCTGACCTTGAATTGCCAGCATTGCGATGATCCGCCCTGTGTCAAGGCCTGTCCGGCAGAGGCCACGTACAAACGGGAAGACGGCTTGGTCATGCAGGACTATGATACATGTCTGGGATGCCGGATGTGCATTATGGCCTGCCCCTATAACGATGTGCGCACCTATAATGAGAATCATCCCCAGTATTATTTAGATTTTCCCGTGGGGGATCAGTCCGCCAAAGAACAGCAAAAGGGGACCGTGTCCAAATGTACGTTTTGTTATCATAGACTTGACGCAGGTCTTTCCCCGAACTGTATCGAGGTCTGTCCGGTCAGGGCCCGTTCTTTTGGAGACATTGCTGATAGTGACAGCGATGTTTCCAAGCTTCTTGAGGCCAGGACTCATACACAGCTTCTGGCGGATAAGGGGACCAAACCATCGGTCTTTTATTTGATATGAAACGGGTTCATTCATGTTTGGAGGTTATATCATCATGATACGCAAAGAATGGTCATTGATCGTGAACAGTCTCATGGTACAGCTTGCCGCGGGTATGTATACCTGTCTTGCTGTCTACAGGGTGATCCTTGAACAACAAATTGGTCGTGAGGCAGCAATAACGCTGACAGATCCGGGTATGGTTATGGCCGGTCCCATTTTGCTGTTTGGGATGGTGGCCTCATTATTTCATCTGGGCAACCCGGCCAGGGCTTACCGGTCCGTGACCAATATTTGGACCTCATGGCTCAGCCGGGAAATTTTTTTTACAGGTGTTTTTTTTGTGCTTTGGTTTGTCACTCATGTCATGGGAATAAACGGACATAACCATTTCTTGATGACCTTTCTCACGGTTGTGGCCGGTCTTTCAGCGGTGGTCAGTATGGCGTCTATTTATTATTCAACGGGCAAGCCGGGATGGGCCAGTCAGAATACATATACAGACTTTTTGGGAACGACGGTTATCTTCGGTATTGTGAGTGCCACGGTTATTCTTTATACCCGGGGCGCTGCCTTGGAATACAGTAAGAATGGTCTGTTAATCGCTCCCGCCATTCTTGCCGTGTTTATCCTTTTAATAAGATGCATGGAGCAGATCAACCTGATGCCGTCATTGACCATTGATGACAATGTCCTGAGCTTGGATAACTTGGTCTCTGCAGAACCCATGGCCAAGAAATCAGCCGGGATGTATAAGTCCTTAACCCTGTGGGGAATGACATGCTCAAGCATAGGAATTTGTCTGGTTCTGTTTATGTTGATCGCGGGACATTTAATTCGCGGCGGCTTGATCATCATTGTTTCGGCCCTGGTGGTTTTTATGGGTGAATTCTTAGTGCGCTCAGGTTTTTACAGTCTGGGACAGAATGAAAATAAATAATGAGAACGACCTCTTTAAGTTCTGTGCCCGGGTTTTTTTATATGCGTTATGACGTGTCACTTGAAACGGCCCACCGTATCCTGTTGAATGCGAGCAGCCCGGTTGAAATGGGCGTTGTAACCATCGGTGATGCATACGGAAGGATTCTCTCGCGTGATGTTTTTTCACCTATTAATCTCCCGCCGTTCAGAAAATCCGCCATGGACGGATATGCTTTGAGAAGTTTCGATATCGCAAAGGCCTCACGTAAAAAACCTGTCAGGCTAAGGGTTATTGATCAGGCCCGGGCCGGGTATATGCCAGAAAACGGCATTCGCCCGGGAACAGCTGTCAACGTGATGACCGGAGCTGTTGTCCCTGACGGTGCCGATGTGGTGGTTCGATCCGAGGATGTGGATCTTTGTTCTGAAGGTATTATTGTAAATAAAGCCTTTTGCGCCGGCACATACCTGGTCATGCCAGGAGAGGATGTCCCTATGGGAGAATCCATAGCTCGGAAAGGAGCCTTGATCACACCACCTATGGTTGGACTTCTGGCCGGACTGGGGCTGGTCCAAATCCCGGTTTACCGAAAGGTCGTCATTGCCCTGATGAGCACGGGGGATGAACTCATTGACCCCGCGGACCCGTACCGGCCGGGTAAGATATTCAACAGCAGTCTTTACGGGATTTTGGGCCGTTGCCAGGCCGCAGGAGCACAGCCCCTTCATCTGGGCACTGTTCCGGATCAGGTGACTCGTGTTGCTGAAAAAATGTCCGAGGGATTGGAGAAGGCCGATATCGTCATTACAACCGGCGGGACCTCCAACGGCCTGTTTGATGTCACCAAAGATGCCATGCTGCTTGCCGGCGCTGAAATTCTGTTCAATGGTGTTGCCGTGAAATCCGGCTCACCCATTTTCGCAGGCAAACGGAACGGTAGGTTTATCATTTCACTGCCAGGCAACCCGGCAGGGGCCATGGCGGCCTTTGATCTGATTGTAATGGTCTTGATCAATAATTTAAGGGGGCTTTCACACCCTTTTTTGCCACGGATCGAGGCAGTCATGGCAGGAAGCTATCTGAGATTCAGCCCGGTCCGCAGGCTTTTACACGCAAGGCTGTTCAGGCAATACGGCGTCGATTATGTGGCGTTGGCTGACCACCACTCCCGTTGCATGGTGGAATCCATTGTTGACTCTAATTTTTTTATCGATGTTCCGGCAGGAAGCAGATATATCCAAGCGGGTGAGCGGGTTTGGGGGTTTCCCGTGGGAGATCTTGGCCGCGTGTATTCCGACATTGCCGTTCAGATGGTGGAGAAAAATGCAGGTCTATTCCATGCCGATTACACCTCAGCCCAATAGGACCCCTGTTTACAGTCCATTGAGGCCGTCCACCGCCGCCCGGATGACAAAATTATACGGCTGAAAAAGGAAGACCTGTGGGGCATGGGGCACATCCTTTCCTCCACCCGCTTGGGGCCGCTCGATGTTCGTGCCTTTATCGAACAAGGAACAACCTATATTCCGGATAAACCCCCGCCCTTTGCATGTTGACAACCCCCCCCGATCTATGAAAATTTTTAATTAGTGATAAAATTCCAAAGCAAATGACCGTTAAAAAAAGTCCGATGATTCAAGAGGCTATATATGGACCAACAAGAAATACTTTCGGTATTGCGGAAATTCAAGCGAATGAACGCAGACAAATACCGAATTCTTCAACTCGGCGTTTTCGGTTCGGTCGCCCGGAACGAGGCCAAGAATGACAGTGATGTGGATGTGGTTGTTCGCATCGAAAGACCGGATCTTTTTCTACTGGCCGGGATCAAGCTTGATCTGGAAGAACGACTTAACAGATCTGTGGATCTGGTTACATATCGGGACACCATGAACCCTTTTTTAAAACAAAAGATTGATGGAGACGTTGTGTATGCGTGACAAAGCTCTTGCATTGGAGGTGCTTCGTCAGATTATAGAGGCCGCTGATAAAATCGTGATATGATTTCAATTCATCGGAAAGATAGCCGATTTTACAGACTCACCCGGTGGGATGGAAAAAATGGATTCCATCTGCATGATGCTAATTGTCATTGGAGAATCACTGAAGAATCTTGATAAAGTGACCGAAGGGAAGCTTCTTCCTCGATATCCTGATGTGGACTGGAAAAAGGCAAAGGGCATGCGTGATATTTTGACTCATCATTATTCGGACATCAATGCCGAAGCGGTTTTCTTTACCTGCAAAGATAAAATCCCCCAGCTCCTTTTAACGGTTCAAAAGATGGTCGGGGATTTAAAGGGGTAAATTGGCTGTTTTTACAATTTAATTTCATGTGATAAACTGACCAAGGATTGGCTGTTCACTTGTGCGACTCCCGGCCCCTCAATAATTTCCATTCAGGTTTTTTCTTTTTATCCACCACCCGGTCGCTTCGCTTCCTGAAGAACACGAAGATCACGTGAGAGATATATTTCTTGGTGCGTCTTTGCCGCCTCGCTCCCAGGCTCCAGCCATGCCGATGGGAGGCCGAACCTTCAGGCTTGTTAACCCCCACACCCTGATAATAATATTCGTCTGATTTTCAAGAAAGCGACAAATATTAGCTTTAACTAAAACTAAGGGAGATTGTTTTCCGTTTATGGCCTCAAGATCAGCAACTAAATTGCCAAAGTCTGAAAGGATTGTGGCCTCTCGTTCCTTACCTTTCATTTTATTGACTGGTTTGTAGGTTGAATCTACTAAGAAAAAACCTTGGCTCTTAAAAAACTCAAGACCATCCTTCTTATCGGCAGGTTTATAATGAAAGGTTTTCATCATCTCGTTGAACAAAGGCTCGGTCGTTTTTCCTGTCTCATTATAGAAATATTTACCTGATGCTGGTGGCGATTCTAAAATGAAAATAAGTTTCAAAGCTTCCGGTAAATACTTGTTCCTTAATTTAAGATAATTATCTTTATCCATAGTTTATTCCGGAATATGAAACACAACGCTGCCTTCACACGGCGGGCGGCAAATACCGGAAACCACCACAGAAACGAGGGGGACAATTAAAAGTTAATGTTCAAAAATCCGTCGCTGTAGCCCGCTCGTGGTGCAAGGCACTGTTCTCTGATTAAATAGATATAGAAATGGGAGTCAACTGAAAGATACGTGCAAGCTTCGCTGCCGTTTCAAGATCTCCTCGGTGTAATGCAGCACGAACATTATCAAGCTTGTATGCATCTTCAAGCGATATATATGGAGACCACCCCTCATCTGCTTCGATCAAATCCACATCAACTTCAGCAACAAATCCCCCCTCATGAATAAATTTTGTGCGATTTCTTTTTTTCATATTTTTCTCCTTCTGAAATCGTCTTCCCACCGTTCTGGGTCAGGTCGATAAGCTGTAACCAAAACAGCTGTCGCTTCAGACCTACGTGGGATACCCCAAACGGCATGAATGGGATTCCCTTCAAAATCTTTCAGAATTATCAAGGCACATGGTCCTTTATGATATTCCGGATATTCCTCCAAAATTGTGCCACTTGGACTTCCAGACACAATCTCTCGAACAGTTATTCCATCCGCCGCAAGTTCATCGTAACCATGTTCGGAGATTCTAATATTACCATTTTCAATCAATCTTATTATGTTATTCCAAATATTGATCATGCTATTTTTATAACATATTATGAGATTTTCAACAAGAATCCGACATTAAGTGTACAAGAGAACGCCGCAAATAACCGGATGGCGGCTATTCACGAAAACGCTGAAAAAAGTTAATAAAGTATGTAAAGCCTTGATATTACGAAAAACGCCACCGTAAGCCAGTTCGAGTTAATTTGCATTGTTATGTTTTATTCGTTTGGTATTGGTAAATTGTGCATCCTTAGAAATGAAAGTTTATCCCAGTAACCTCTCTGGAATACGATTTTATCATTTTTGATATGAAAGAAACCACAACCTCTAAGCCCTAAAGGGTCTTTCCATTCAAGAATAGCCCAATTCCCATCTTCAAAAATATTCTCAATTATGCAGGTCATGTCCGCTTGTGAAAATTCGTTAGAGAACATTTCTTTAATTGACTTTTTACCTTCTACAGGCTCATTTGCGACTTGATGATTAACTGCATTATCAGCATAAAATTCTGCAATTATGTCTGCATCTCCTTTGTTGAATGCATCGACCCATTGTATTATCAATTCTTTTGGTTTCATCAAATTATTACTTTCTAAAGACATAACGCGTGGCAAAGCTGACCCAAAAAGCTGATAGGGACAGCGGTTGAAGTTGCGAAAGACGTGGCCAGTTTTTTTGGTCGGCCTTTAGCCAATTGTTTTCTGTTCTTTATTTCTTTCTGTCCAATGGATAGCTAAGAACGATGATTGATAGAATAAGAATTATTATTTTATTCATAGCTCATTGTTGAGACAGAACGCTTCCTTCACACGGCGGGCGACGAATAACGAAGACCACCACAAAAACGTGGAAGACAATTAAAAGTTAATGTTCAAAAATCCGTCGCTGTAGCCAGCTCGTGGCGGAAGGCATTGTTCTGCCGGATTTATTTATGCGCTTCTTTGTAAGCCTTAAGTAACGAGTTAATACGTGTTTGATAACCAGTGCCCTGATTTTTAAACCATAACAAAACATCTTCATCTATTCGCAAAGTAACCTGGCTTTTTCGAGTTACAGGTTTCAGCCCTTTTCTGAGAATAGCTTTTGCAAAAAGTTCGGGCGTTACTTCGGGGATATCCGAATAATCAATATCCTCATCGCTCATACTATCCACACTGTTCCAATCAGTCTGGGATTTGTGAGAAGTATGTTTTTTCTTCATATTTCGTCGCCTTTCGTATTGAAATAATTCTTATAGAGTCATCATTTTCAGTGTGTGTGACCACAACGACCCTTCCTTCAAGAATTCCAAATGTAATAAAACGCTCTTCTCCATAGTCGTATCGATCATCGTTAATCGTAAGGGTATAGCTATCAAAAATCATTGGTGCGTTGATGAAATCGATGCCACGTTTTTTTATATTTGATTTACGTTTTGTATCGTCCCATTTAAAATTCATATTTTTATTGTAGTTACATTACGTCAATACGTCAAGCGTGAATGTTGTATGATTATTTTAAGGGCAGAACGCCAAAATCACGGCGCGCTGTAGCCCGGTCCAGTGCATTTTATTGTTGGCAGATATTATTTTATTTTTCTGCCGGGTGAAAACAACGAAAACGAAAAACGTCCGAAAGAACTGAAAACCATAGTAGGGCAAAGGAACGTGCCCATCGAATGGCTCGACTCCTCTAAGTCGCATGGGTCTCATGGGACCTATACGACCCATGGGGCTTATGAAAATTTTAACGTCCAACGCCCATGACCTTTATTCGATGTTGATCGTTAATATTAGGCTTTTATAATATGGATTCCGGGTTAAATCCATTGGGCAAAACCGTTCGTACACTGTAGGGACACGGCGCGCCGTGTCCTTGTTTGACGGGATTAAAACGACATGTTTTTTTTAAAGGCCCGGACAAAAAAGCTCCGGGCCGGAACATGGCATCAGATATCATAGTAAAGAAAAAACTCATGGGGATGGGGTCTGAGGCGTATGGCCTCAACTTCATGCTTCATCTTGTATTCAATCCAGCGGTCAATGACATCTTGGGTGAACACGTCTCCTTTGAGCAGGAAATCATGATCGTCCTTAAGGGCTCTTAGTGCCTCGTCCAGGGAGGCTGGGGCGGATTCGATGTGGGCCAGCTCTTCCGGGGGAAGATCATAGATGTTTTTGTCCAGGGGGTCCCCGGGATCGATCTTGTTCTGGATGCCGTCCAGTACGGCCATGAGGATGGCGGAAAATGCCATGTAGCCGTTGCAGGATGGATCGGGTGTCCTGAATTCGATGCGTTTGGCCTTGGGTGAACTGGAATACATGGGGATGCGGACAGAGGCACTTCTGTTCCGGCTTGAGTAGGCAAGGTTCACCGGTGCTTCGTACCCTGGAACCAGACGTTTGTAGCTGTTGGTGGTGGGGTTGGTGATGGCACACAGGGCTTTGCAGTGTTTGATGATCCCGCCGATGGCGTAAAGGGCTTCCTGGGAAACACCGGCATATTTATCTCCGGCAAACAAAGGGCGGCCTTTTTTCCAAAGACTTACATGGGTGTGCATGCCCGAGCCGTTGTCCTCGAACAGGGGTTTGGGCATGAAGGTGACGGTGTGACCGGCTCGGTAGGCTGTATTTCTGAGCACATATTTGAACCAGGCCAGCTGGTCCCCCATCTGAACCAGGGGCTTGAACCGCATGTCGATTTCAGCCTGGCCTGCGGTGGCCACCTCATGGTGCTGGCATTCCACATCAATATCCAGGCTCTCTAAGATCAACATCATTTCACTCCGAAGGTCCTGGAATTTGTCCGTGGGCGGCACCGGGAAATAGCCTTCCTTGTGCCGGGGCTTGTAACCCAGATTCATGACGTCATCCCGCCCTGTGTTCCAGGCTGCTTCAACCGAGTCCACTTCATAAAATGACCCGTTGCTGGCGGATTGATATCGGACACTGTCGAAAATAAAAAATTCAGCTTCAGGTCCGAAATAAGCCACATCGCCAATTCCGGTGCTTTGGAGATAATTTTCCGCTTTTCGTGCAATGTTTCGAGGGTCCCGGGTGTAGGGCTCCCGTGTCATGGGATCCACGATATTGCCGATAAGAACCAGGGTGGGGTCTTTAAAAAAGGGATCGATTTTGGCTGTGGGGGCATCGGGGATAACCAGCATGTCACTGGCGTTGATGGGCTGCCAGCCCCTTATACTGGAGCCGTCAAATCCGTAGCCGTCTTCGAAACTGGATTCAGTCAGCTCGCAGATGGGGACGGAGAAATGCTGCCAGATACCCGGAAAGTCCATGAATCGGATATCCACAATTTTTACCTCGTTTTCTTTTGCCATTGTCATCACATCGTTGGGTGTCATGTCATTGATCCTCCAAAGGTTGGGGATCATGCCCTGGCAAGGACACTAATCCCGGGTTTTGAACCGGATGGGGATATAAGGCAAAAAAGAAAGCGAAAGGAAAATGTCAGGTTTCGTTCTGCTTGAGAACCCGGGTGATTTCCCCTTTGATCATGGCGATCTGCTCGGGGGTGTGAACCTTTTCACCGTAAAGATTCCTCACGTAAAAAATATCCACCACCTGATCCATATTGGTTGCGATTTTTGAAACATAAATGTCAAGACCACATTTGAACAGCGTATCAGTAATGCTGAAAAGAAGCCCCGGATAATCATCGGTGTGGACATCAATAATGGTGAAATAACCCGAGGTCTCGTTATCCACGTCAATGCGCAGATCCTGCTTAAGGGCGAATCGTTTGGCAGGTTTGGCGTGTCTGATCATGTCATCCAGTCTTACCTTGAGGTTGACCTCATGGACAAGGACATGGCTCAGTTCTTCTTTGGCCTGGGCCCATTTTTCCTCTTCGAACAAAAGGTCCAGGGGTGGGGCCAGGTGGAACACATCCAGGCCAGTGTTGTTCTTCCAGGTGTAGATCTGGGCATCCAGAATATTGAATCCGCAGAGGGTAAGCACTCCGGCGATTTTTGAGAAAAGACCCGGCCGGTTTTTGGCTGAAATGGTCAGGGTCCTTGCATTCTGGGTTCCCTGGCCTGTGATTTCCCAGACAAAGGGGGAGGAACCAAGGCTTTCGAACAGGTGGGCGTGGGCCACGATATCCATCACCGGTACGGTGAGAAGGTAACGCAAAGACAAGAGACTGAAAAATTTTTGAAAACGGCTCTCATCCATACCCTTGTCCGTAAAAATCCGAGCCAGCATGTCTTTTTTTCTTTCGATGGTTTCCACGGCTTCATCCGGGGCAAACTCCTCTTTTTTGAGGATGGTCAGGGTCCGGTGGTAGAGGCTTTGGAGAAGTGAATGGGTCCAGTCGTTCCAGGCTTTGGGTCCTGTGGACATGGAGTCGGCCACGGTCAAAAGATAAAGCAGGGCAAGGCAATGTTCATCCTTGATTCTTTTGGCACAGAACACGGCGGTTTCCTCGTCATGGACATCCCTGCGCGTGGCCATTTTTACCAGAAAGAGATGCTCCCGGACCAGAAAACCAACCATAGAGGCTATGGCAGAGCTATACCCCAGGTTAAGCAGGATGTTTTCTGCAAGCAATGCCCCTTTTTCAGAGTGCATGCCATCCAGATCACTTTTACCGATGTCGTGCAAAAGACAAGCCCAGAGCAGAATCTTCTTGTCCGGAAGCTCAGAATAAATCTGCTTGCACAAGGAGTCCGTTTTACCTGGAATCCCGAAAAGTTTAGCGACCCTGACCGTCATCAGTGAATGTTTGTCCACAGGGAAAAGGTGGTATTCATTGTATTGTATCCGGTTCATGATGCCCTTGAACTCAGGGATCATGCACTCCATAAAGCCGGTTCGGACCATCTCGTCCAGGACATTGAAATCATGGGCCGGTGTGAGCAGGACCTTTTCAAAGGCCCGGACCACGGAACGGCTTTTTCGGTAGGCCGGTGTGACCAGCTTCGGGGAAAGATCCCTGACTATACGCCTGGCTTCGGCACTGGGGGGGATTTTAAGTGATGCGCTTTCAGCAAAGAGTTTAACCAGAAGCTCAGGCGATTGGAGAAGACTCTCGGGCGAAGCAAAGATCAGCATGTTTTTTTCATTGACCGAAAGGCCGCGGACCCGTGTTTTTTTTGTGGTTATTCGTCCGGTGGGGGTCCTGTTGCCAAAATAGCCCAATTCCGAGAGGAAAATTTTGTATTGCTGCTTGATAATCCTCATCTGGCTGTGGAGGTCTCCCATGAAGCACTCCACCGGTTCCTGGCCATCTTTTTTTTTGTAATATAGAAGATCTGCTATCCGGGGTTGATATTCCATGAACAATTGATCGCACTTTCTGCCGGTCAGGTGATGCAGTACGTTTCTGATTTTTAGGACAAAGGACAGGGCATTCCGGACATCTTCAAACTCTTTTTCTGAAAGATAGCCCCCATATTCCATGTCACGGGGCTCCCTTAGACCCGATTTTATGCGGGCCATGGAAAGCATGGCGTCGTAATCGGCAAGGCCGCCCTTGCCCTCTTTTAAATTGGGCTCCAGAAGGTAGGATGAATCCCCGAACCTATCATGGCGTCCCTTGTTTTTTTCCACGATATCGGTGAGGATATCTGATGAATGGCGCGTCACGATCTTTTCCCTCAGGTCTTCATTCAACTGGAAAAACAGTCGGGACATGCCGCAGATAAAACGCCCGTCCAGCAAGGAGACCAGGACATCCACATCTTTTTCCGCGCCCTCGATACACTCATCAAGGGTCCGGACCACCTGGGTGACCTCAAAGCCGCTGTCCCACAAGGGGTAAACAAATTCTTTGATCAGCTGTTCCGCCTCATCAGGCAGTGTTTTTTGAAACAAGAAGAGAAGGGCGATGTCCGAACGGATGCAGGGCTCTTTTCGCCCATAGGAGCCCAAGGCAATGATTGAATAGGGGTTGTTGACAATGCCGAGATTTAATCCCGTGGGGCTTTTTTCAAAACACTGGCAGAGGTATTCGTCCAGAATATGGGCAAGCTTTTCAGGGAAATCAGTCCCTTTACTTTGAATAAAGGAGGAGATCAGTGCTTCTTTTTTCTTTTTCAGATAATCACCGTTGAGTTCCGGCATAGTGCCATGGCCCTAAGTCCATTCGGGGGCACATGACTGTGCAATCCAATGGACGAGTTACAGATAAGAATGTTAAATGTCATTGCCAATCATTGTGGGTGGCCCATTTTGACGTCTTTGAACATGGATCTTTGTCACGATTCGTACCTGTTCAGATGGCGTGTCTGCAATGTGAATATAAGGACGAATGAAAATTATGACAGCAAGCCTTGTGCCAGACATGTCGAAGATGGAACCGCGCGTATTCCATGAATACACTTATTTTATAGTCTAAAAAGACTAAGGAGGCAATCAACAAATTTGTTAGATTTCAGCTGAAATAATTACAAATCTGAATTTTTTTTAGCAAAAAAATTGTCATCCAGACCGTTCAAGGCGATGATAAAAAAATAAAGCTCCTGATGGGTTGCTTTGAGTATTCATGTTGAGATTATGCGAAAAAAAGTGTAAATAATAAAACTGTACTATCCTATGGTATTATCGCTTCATTTCTGCTGGATATGACTCTTGAAGTGGAAGCCCCGGGGGGAGTTCCCCAATATGATGAATGGATTGATAAATTATTAACCTATATTGAAAGGATTCACGGCATGGATAACTTTTTCAACAAATATATTGATGTCATTGTCCAATGGGTCAGCACCTATTCTCTGAAAATTGTTGCCGCCATTCTTGTTATGATTATCGGGAACTGGATTTCCCATAAAATTTCTAAGATTTTTGCCAAGCTCCTTGAAAAGAACAAAGTGGATGTCACGCTGGTGGGCTTTTTATCCAACATCATCTATTATGGCCTGATCATCATGGTGATGATTGCCGCTGCAGGGCAACTGGGGATCAACACCACATCATTTTTAACCATTGTGGGTGCTGCCGGTCTTGCCGTCGGTCTTGCTTTGAAGGATTCTCTGTCGAACTTTGCAGCCGGTGTGATGTTGATTCTTTTCAGGCCTTTCAAGGTGGCGGATGTGGTTAATGCAGGGGGCGTTGTTGGCAAAGTGGAAAGCATCAATATTTTCAATACCATTCTGAATACCCCGGACAACCAGAGGGTCATCGTCCCTAACAATAATATTACATCCGGTGTGATCACCAATATTACAGCCAATCCGACACGTCGTGTGGATCTTGTGGTGGGTATCAGCTATGCGGATAATATCGGTGATGCCAAAACGATTTTAAAATCAATACTTGACAGTGATAGCCGTATACTCAAAGATCCGGTACCGACCATTGCGGTTTCTGAGTTGGGTGACAGCAGCGTCAATCTGGTGGTGCGACCCTGGGTCAAGACCTCAGAATATTGGGATGTTTATTTTTCCCTGACTGAAACAATCAAAACAACATTTGATGAAAAAGGTATCAGTATTCCCTTTCCCCAGCGGGATGTGCATATTTTTAATGAAAAATAAGGTGATGCTTAGATTGCTGACAGTCATTTAACCTCACGGAGACATGATACAATGATTGCACGAGCGGAAAAACCGGAAGATATTTCAAGGATTTATCAAATAAATATTGAAACGTTCAGCACCGACGCCGAAGCGAACCTGGTGGACATGCTCAGGGAGCATAAGGTCCCTCTTATTTCATGGGTTGCGGAAGATAAAGGGGAACTGATCGGTCATATCTTGTTCAGCCCGGTGACCCTTGTGGGTCAAATGTCCCGTATCTCCATGGCCGGTTTAGGTCCCATGGCTGTTCGGCCTTCCCATCAGAAAAAAGGTGTGGGAACCATGCTGGTTGAGGCCGGCTTGAAACAATGCCTTAAAGAAGGCTATAGCGCAGTGGTGGTCCTGGGATACCCGGAGTACTATCCGCGATTTGGCTTTGTGCCGTCTGTTGCTTATGGCATTGATTCGACATATGATGTCCCTCCTGAGGTTTTCATGGTCAAGGAGCTGAAGAAGGGTGCCTTGAAAGGGATACAGGGGACTGTTTCTTATCATGGACTTTTTAATGATGTTTAGGTTTTGGATTTAATAGGACTCATAGGACTTATGGGACTTATGGGACTTATGGTTGGGGGCGGCCCTTTTATTTGGTCTGGTTATAAATGATGTATAATTTTATCAAGCCATGGATGATCATGGTTCTTTTTGTTTTTTGTTTGAACCTGGCGGTTTTTAACGACACGGCCGGTGCTGAAAATCTTTCCTGTGCGCGGTGTGGAAAACCCATTACACATAACTATATCAAATCGGTCGATTTTTCATTTCATCCCCAATGTTTTACCTGCATGTTGTGTGGTAAACCCTTGAAAGATGCCATTGTTCAGGATGGCAAGGACATGTATCATCCTGATTGTCATTCCAAGGCCAAGAATCTGGTTTGTGAAGTCTGTGGGAAACCATTGGCAGAGACCTGGGTGGATGTCGATGGAAAAAAATATCACTCCGAGTGCTATAAAAAAAACATTCAAATTCGTTGTGGGATTTGCGGAAAACCCATTGAGGGGGATTATGTCCGTGATAATGGGGTTTATCACGAATCGTGCTATAAGGAGCATAAGCTGGAGCGCTGTGTGGTCTGCTCTCGTCCCTTGGATGGCCGCCATATTGTGGATGCCTGGGGCAATAAAGCCCATGAACGGCATGGCAGTGAAGATTCGTTGCAATGCGGGTCCTGTGGTCGGATCATAGCTAAAAAAAGCTCAGGCGGAGGCTCTCGGTACCATGACGGACGGTTGATCTGTGGCATATGCAGTCGGACAGCTGTGCACAATCTGGATCACCTGAAAAAAGTCAGTGATGAAATTTTTTCTCTTTTTTCATCGGTGGGGATCATGGGTATACCCCGGGGCATTCCCGTTACACTGGTGGACAAGGATGGGCTGAAAAAACAAAGTGGGGTTGGCTACAATGAATCAGCCCGTGGATTTACCCTGTCATTGAGTAAGCGACAAAACACAAAAACCCTGTCCCGTGATCATACCATATTTATTTTGGAAGGACTCCCCTTGCTTGAATTTAAAGGGATTCTGGCCCATGAATATCTTCACGTGTGGCTGAGTGAAAACGAAATTCACCCCTCTGCCCAGGCCACCGAGGGGTTCTGCAATCTGGGTATCATGCTTGTCAATACGAATGATTCATCGGCCCTTGCCAGGGTACTTCAAACAGAGCTGGAAAATAACCCGGATCCCATATACGGAAAGGGTTATAGGGCCATCAAGAAAAAACTGGATCAGAAGGGCTGGGAAGGTCTGATCAGATCCTTTCGATCATCACGATAGCTTCTTTGTGCATCCGTTTGGTTCGTTCCGGTTTCGGCGAAACAGTCGTAATTTACTTTGCGCTTCTGGACTCGGAGCAACGTCCTCCGTCAATTTCGCAGACCTTGTATTCGCCAGCACCCGAAGACCAGTAATGCCTGGAACCTTCCGGGCCTCCTGAGCCGATTCGCCGGTCGTTTTTAAACAACGACACATCGGATGTCCCGCCAGACCAGGTGATGGTCACGATATTAAAATAATAGAAACTGCGTGAGGAGACCTGTACCTCCAGCTGGGAGTCATGAACAGCTGAAAGTGTCATGGACTTGGATACGTCTTTTCCCTGTCTGTCTGTCACTGTGGCATAAATAGTATGGGTTCCAGGTGACAGTTCAACCGTGATGAAGGCCCCTTGTCCAATATCTCCGTCACGATCTGAACGCCAGAGGATCAATGAACTCAGGTCGCCATCTTCCGGGTCAGCAGCCTTTCCTGAAAATTCGAAGACCTGGCCCTGGCTGTTTATTTCTCCCCCCATGGCCCCGAGGATTTCAAGGGTTGGCGGGACATTGAACGATTCAACCCGGATGCTGGTTCTGGCCAATGAATTGCCGCCACTCTGATCTGAAACCCGGGCCGTGATGGTATGGGTGCCTTCTGACAGGGTCACCCAGATGTTGGTGCCTTCACCGATCTGACCGTCCAGGCTTGATGTCCAGACAATCCGTGAGCCCAGGTCCCCGTCTTCCATATCCGTGGCACTTCCGGTGAAGGTATAAACCTGGCCTTGGGTACCGGCAGCTCCGGCCTGGGCTGAAAGAATCCTGACCACAGGGTTCTGGTTGACCCAGACAAGGTTGAGGTCCTTTGTGATTTCACATACTGTTCCCTGGCTGTCGCTGACCCGCGCAATGATGGTATGTTGACCGTAAGGTATCAGTGTCGTGATTTCAGGGCCTGTTCCAATATCTCCCTGGGCAGTTGATGACCACTGGATGGAGGAACTCAGGTCGCCTTCTTCAGGATCCGTGGCATTGCTTGAAAAGGTATAGGTCTGGCCGTTGACCGTTGCTGCGCCCTTGACAGCACCCATGGGTGTAAGAACAGGAGGTTTATTAAGGGCCTGGATGCTGATGCTCAGTGAGGCCTCTGCCCGGTTGTTTCCGCTGTCTTTGACACTGGCGATAAGCGCATGTGTTCCAGGACAGAGGTGGGTCTGAAGGGTTGCACCGGATCCCAGGGCACCTTGGAGATTTGATGTCCAGGATATACGTGCCGATATGTTTCCGTCCTCGTTGTCGTCAGCCTTTGCAGAGAGTTCACAGGTTTGTCCGGAATCATCCTGGGCCTTCTCAACAACAGGAAGGATGGTGATGACCGGAGGGGCATCATAGGCTTCAATCGCAATTTCTTTGCTGGCATTCTGGGTTTTCCCGCCAGTGTCACAGACCTGGGCTAGGATGGAATGCACACCCGCTGACAAGGTGACCGTCATGGTGGCGCCTGTGCCAAGGACTCCGTTCACGTTTGAAGACCATGAAATGGTTGAACTCAGATCCCCGTCTTCAGCGTCCGTGGCTGAGCCTTTAAAGGTGTAAACCTGTCCTTCCGGTCCAGAAGCGCCAGGGGTGGATGACATGATGGCAATTTCAGGGGCATTGTTGTACGAGCCCACGCTGAGCGTCATCGTGGTTTCAGCGGTTTTGCCCTGACTGTCCGTGACGGTTGCGGTCAACATGTGTTCGCCCGGTGACAGAGTCACCTGGATTTGTTTTCCAGTGCCAAGCTGGCCGTCCTTATTTGAGGTCCAGACTGTTTTTGAACTCAGATCCCCTTCTTCGACGTCACTGGCCGAGGCCAGGAGAGTGTAATTTTTGCCCTCGGGTCCCAGAACACCCGGGATGGACGATGTGATGGCAATGACAGGGGCTGTGTTGAATGTTTCAACGGTCAGGGGCATCCGGGTCAGGGCGTTTTTACCCTGACTGTCCGAGATGGCTGCGGTCACACTATGTTCGCCGGGAGACAGCGTCACCCGTATCTGTTTTCCCGTGCCAAGCTGGCCGTCCTTATTTGAGGTCCAGACTATGTTTGAGCTCAGATCACCATCTTCGGTATCACTGGCCAACCCTGTAAACGCATAGGCCTGTCCTTGGGTGCCCAGGGCACCTGGGCTGGCCGATGATATGGATATTTCCGGGGCGGCATTGTAAACACCTGTAACGACAGTGATTCGTGCTTCGGCGCTTTTACCCTGGCTGTCGGTGATGAGGGCGGTCAGAATATGCTCGCCGGGGGAGAGAGTCACGGTGATGTTTGAGCCCACACCGATTTTCCCATCTTTACTGGATGTCCAGATAATGGCCGCACTCAGGTCTCCGTCCTCGGTGTCTTTGGCTGACCCAGTGAGGCAGTATTCTTGCCCTCCGATTCCCAAAGCTCCATCCTTGGCCGAGAGAATACTCAGCGACGGGGGTGCGTTCCAGGGAGCCACATAAAGTGGAAGGCTGTCTTCTCCAAGTGTTTCTTTGCTGTCGGCCACACGGGCGGTGATGGTGTGATGGCCCTGTGAAAGGGTGACCTGGACAGTGGCTCCGCTACCTATGCCTCCATCAAGGTCAGATAGCCAAACAATCGTTGGGGACAAATCCCCGTCTTCGGCATCCAAGGCTTGGCCGGTGAGCGTATAGGGCTGACCTTGCTCGGTGGCCGTCCCCCCTTTGGCATCGAGAATAGTCATGGCAGGAGGCGCATTGTATGCCATGGCAACAACAGACATGGAGGCCTCCCGTGATCCATTGTCCTTGTCCGTGACAATGGCGGTAATGGTATGGGCGCCCGGGGTCAGAGATACCTGAATACTCTGCCCGCTTCCCAATCGTCCGGCCAGGTTTGAACGCCATAGGATGGTTTCACTTAGATCTCCATCTTCAATATCATTGGCTTGTCCTGTAAATGTATAGGTTTGACCTTGTGGGCTTGTCAGGCCGCCACTGCTTTGGATAGCTATGTCCGGAAGGGTGTTCGGTGCTTCAACGGTGACAAGCAGGGTGTCAACTCCGATATTGCCCTGGTTGTCATCCGTGGTGGCCATGATGGTATGCAGGCCCGAGGAAAGTCTGGCAGATATATCCGAGCCTGTTCCGATCTGGCCATCAATGCTTGAGTTCCACGTAACATCATCGGTCACAATCAGCGACTCATTATTATAGATATTTGCTGAGAATTCGGCTGGGGTGTCTTCCTGAAGTAAGGTTCCTGCTTCAGGAAGAATGATTTCAAGGGAAAGGACTGATGGGATGTCAACGCTTCCGTACGGGAGATGGGCAGTTTTGATTTCATCGGAAAAGTCACTGGAGTTCCCGCAGGCATTAAACGCTTTGACAGAATAAAAATATTCTTTGCCATCCGGGGATGCCGAAAGGGGGAATGATAGCGTTCCTGCCGGGATGGGGGCACTGTGCTCCGAGGGTGTTGATTCGGAAGTCGTACGCCAGTAGACCACATAATAATCAGCATCCGAGTTGTTGTCCCACTGGAGAGCAGGTGCGGCTGCCCATACACCCGTTGCCGCCAGGGTGCTTATAAAAAGAATGATGAGAAATAACGCGGCTCTGGGGCTGAGCCTTGTTTGCGTATTCAGAGGCCTGTGTGAGAGGGTGATCATATATTTTTCCATCATTAAAAATGTTTGAATAGGTATAAATACAATATATCCCGATGCTTACATAATTTTTGTTGTATGCGATCAGGGAAGGAAACTATGTTTATGGAGATGACACGTATTTTACGTCATTAGCATAAAGTTTTTTAAAAAGAAACATCTTTAATAAAAAAAATACAGGTTATTGGATCATACATGTTTGAGAAGATACATATATTTGTTTCTCATGGAGAATTTGCATCCCATCGTGATTTTCAACATCATATCGAAATTGGAAGGGTTATTGGTCAGGAAGGTATCGTGCAAAATAGCGGACCGGAACCCCGATTAAAGGGCTGTCCAGAACACGTGTACTCGTACTCGGTACTCGTACGCGTAATTGAAAGGATATGTCTCGGCTCCGATGCCGGTGTGAAGGGCTCGCGTACGAGTATGAATAATTCGAAACGCATGCCGCCGACCAGCAGCTGGAGGCGAAGATTAAACGCCACGCGCCTTAGCGGGGCGATCAGCTGGATTTACCGAAAAAGGAACGCAGAACAAGAAACAGATGTTTCAGATGTTGTAAAAATGTTTTTTTAACGGATACCCTTAAATAGAGATCTCCTGAGGGACCTCCGTGGACACCGGGTTTTCCCATGCGGGCCAGTCTTATTTTCTGACCCTGCCGGACACCCGGGGGGATTTTGACAAGGAGTTTGGATCCACTTTCCTTGACCAGGTAGGCAAAGGGGCCGCCCTGGGTTGCATGTTCCAGGGTCAGGCTGATTTTATCGTGCCTGTCTTTCCCCTGTCTGGGTGCTCCCAGGGAGCCTATTTTATGGATTATGGAGGATATAAAACCGCCCTTTGACGGCAAAGAGCCTGTTTGATTGCCATTTGGGGCTTGCTTGCGTTTAAACAGGGGGCCTGAAAATATAAAGCCACGGGTTGAAAACCCATTTTTCTTGAATTGAAAGGCCTTGTACCCTGAGCCATATACTTCCGAGAAAAGGTTGTCAAAATCACGGAATCCAAAATCCCTGGCCAGCTCTTCAAAGATTCCCCGGATGTCCGAGCCCTTGAAAATATCATGGTCGGTATAGCTTTCCCGGAACTGGGTATACGCTTTTTCACCGTATTTCATTTTCATGGAATCATAATTTCGCTTCTTGGCATCATCCGAGAGAACCGCATAGGCTTCATTGATTTTTTTCATCATATCCGCAGCCGAAGGATCGTTGGCGTTACGGTCCGGGTGGTACTGGAGAGCCAGCTTTCGGTACGCTGTGCGAATGTCCTTTTTTCCAGCTGTTGTTTCAAGGCCAAGGGTCTTGTAGTAATCCATGATTTAATATCCTTAATATAAGTGTTCAGCCTTTGATTGAGCCTGTGTCATGTCATCATCCCTGGCTATTCCGTTAAATGATCAGCGCAGAGAATTCCAAAAATCATCAGCCTGTTTTTTCATGGTGCCCGATGGTTCATGATGGGTAGGCCCGGGCCGGGGACGGGTGTTTCTCAGGCGAGCCACGCGCTCTTCAATGGGCGGATGGGTTGAAAAAAGATTTGCCATGCTTCTTCCGGACAGAGGGTTTGTAATGAACATGTGCGCTGTTTGAGGCTGGGCCTGCATGGGAATTCGTCCAGAATACGATCCCAGTTTTTCAAGAGCTGTGGCAAGGCCCTCAGAATTACCTGTGATCTGGGCTGCTGTAGAATCGGCAAGGTATTCACGGGAGCGGGAAATGGCCATTTGGATGACCATGGCTGCAATTGGGGCAATGATGGCCATGACAATGACACCGATAATACCTCCGCCGTTTTCATCGTCTTTGCCTCTGAATCCCCCGAATATGGCAGACCATTTGGCCATGTTGGCCAGCATCATGACTGCCCCTGCCATGGTGGCGGCGATGGTTCCGATGAGAATGTCTCTGTTTTTTATATGGCCCAGTTCATGGGCAAGAACGCCTTTGATCTCTTCCTTGCTCATCAGTTTTAAAAGGCCCTGGGTCACCGCAACAACTGCATTCTGGGGATTTCTTCCCGTTGCAAAGGCATTGGGCTGTTCCTGGGGGATGATGTAGACCTTGGGCATGGGAAGGCCAGCTTTTTGAGCCAGCTCCCCAACCATGTCATACAGATCAGGGGCCTGGGTCGGACTCACCTCCTCAGCCCGATACATGCGAAGGACCATCTTGTCCGAGAACCAGTAGGAAAAGAAATTCATTCCCCCAGCAAAGATAAGGGCGATAACCATGCCCTGGGGGCCGCCGAGAATCCGTCCCACCATCATAATAAAAACCGTCATCAGGGTTAGTAATACGGTTGTTTTGATCTGGTTTGCCATGGATCTGCTCCTTCATACAAAAAAGTTTATTAATGAATATATAAACGATTTGCCAAATGGCAAGGTGAATTTTGATGGCGTCGTAAAAAGTTCCATATGCGGCGTTATAGTGTTTGGCCGGACGTTCGACATACGACCAAGTATGACTTCACGCCCGGCCAAACACTATGCCTTGCCTATGGACCTTTTTCCATAGCCATCCATCTGCTGACTTTTTACGAGCTCATCAATTTTAACTGATTCGTTCTTATTTGGATTTAAGCCTCTGGTGTTGTCGAGGGTTGGCGGTTAGCTGTGTTTTAAAGTCATATTTGAGTTCGATTTGGTTTGTTTAGGTTATTATTAGTAAATTATTAATGATATATTTCTAAAATGTTGACTAAAAATATCGTGTACGGATAGAAGAAAGCATTCCCATGAATATAAAAAAATTCGGAGACAAACGTTATGTTCAAATGCGCACAAAACCGTCTAAAGGAATCTTACTTTTTTATCGCCCTGGTTTTGTGTCTGGCCATGGTCTTGGTACAGGATGCCTTTGCTGAGAGGATTTTTTTTGCCGGTTACAAGGGGGGCTTTTACCTTAGGTCTGAAGAAGAAGGCGGGATGGAACTTAAGCTGGGTGGGGCTCTGCAGGCAGATTACCGGGGCTATAACGAAAGCCAGCTGGCTGGAAATGGTTTTGACGTGAGACGGGCCCGTCTGGTTTTCAGGGGGGCGCTGACCCGCTGGGTTCGGTTTGGTATGGAATATGAGTTCCAGGGAAATGAAACCGATAATCTTGTGGATGCCTATGTGGAAGGCGTGAATGGAAATCATGCCCTTCGTTTCGGTCAATTTCGAGAGCCCTTCAGCCTTGAATGGCAGTGCCGGGATAAAGCCCTTTATTTTTCAGAGCGGTCCATGGCCTGGTCCCTTTCCCCCCACAGGGATGTGGGGGTGATGCTCCATGGACAGTTTTTTAATGACGGATTGAGCTATGCCCTGGGTTTGTTCAATGGAGACGGGGACGACGGCTCCTCCCGGGGAAATGAGCAAGACAGCCCGGAAATGACCGGCCGTTTTGTCCTTGCCCCTTTCAAAAACAGCACCTTGTCCTTCATTAACGGATTTCAGGTTGGAGCTTCGGCAAGCTATGCAAACATCGAAACCTTGAACGTGAATCTGAAAGTCAAAAGCAGCGGGATGGCTGCCACGTCCATCAATGTATACGATTTGTCCCATAATACAAAATTCGGGGTGCTTCAGGACGTGGATTCCCGGGTCAGAGTCGGGCTTGAGGTGGCTTGGTCAGTGGGGCCCCTGGCCATGATGGGAGAATGTATTCAACTAAGCTATCAGGGCCTTGAGCCCGTGGGCCAAGATCCAAAAGATGCTGATTTCAGTGCCTGGTACGGGGCTTTTCTGTGGAACATCACAGGAGAGGCAATTCTGTTTAACAGGGGAATCATGCAACCTGTCTACCCTAATAGGAACTTCAATCCAGATGAGCAAACCTGGGGGGCGTTTTGCCTTGGGGTACGGGTGGAGCATTTTAATGGAGACAGGGATTGGATAAACACCGACGCCCATGTTTCCACGGAAAAGGCCGATGCCTTTTCCCTGGCTCTGAACTGGGTTCTTTTTCCCATGTGCCGAATGGTTTTTGATGTGACCCATACCCGCATGTCAGACCCTATCCGCGTTCGTGTTCTGAGCGATGGACAGGTTGATTATATCACGAGGGAAAACTGCTTTACTGCACGGTGCAGTCTCGATTTTTAAATAATATTAAGGTTAATGAAGGAGGATCACAGTGAAAGCAGGAATATGGTTTTTGGGGATGATGGTATGTCTTCTCTGTGCTGGGTCTGCCCAGGCAGCTTATCACCACGAAGGAGAGCGGGATGCCGGAAAATTTCTTGAAGTCTATCCGGAAAAAGCAGGGACAAAACTTGATCACTGTGCCTTGTGTCACGCAGGCGGCCAGGTGGATAACCGGGGAACCATGGTGCCCGTGGGAAGCTGTCAGTGGTGCCACGGCACGTATGGTTACGATGCCGCAGGCGGTCAGGAGGCCCTGACAGGGACATTGAATCCTTACGGGCTGGCCTATCTGGCTGCCAACAGAACAGCTCAGGCTGTTCTGGATATAGACGAGGCAGATTCCGATGGTGATGGACAAAGTAACAAAACCGAGATTACTGCCAACCGGTTTCCGGGAGATCCCGGTGACCACCCCGGACTTGCCGAGGCACCTTACAGGGTCTACAATAGGGCCCAGCTTGAAGCTTTGCCCCAGCATACCCAGTTTCTTTTGATGAACACATCGCGGTCCGGTGACTTTTATGCACAGTACACGGGTGTGCCCATGAAAGAACTTTTGGACGATGCGGGTATTCTCGATTCTGCCACAAGCATAACCGTTTACGCACCCGATGGGTGGTCCCAGGATCATCCCCTTTCCTATGATGCGGGCCTTGACATGTATCATGTCTACGGCAATGCACCGGAAGCCGATTATCAATACCCGCCTGCGACCTATTATTATGACAATGATGCTGACCAGTCAAAAAATCCTGACTATGGATGGTGTGATTACAGTGCTCCCTCTTGCTCAGGGCGGGCCCATGGCAGTTCTATCCAGGTGACTGGCGGGTTGAAAGCCCTTCTTGCCTTGAAGCGGGATGGTGCGAATCTCGACCCGGGATTGCTGAACGGTGAAAACAAACTGGACGGTTCAGGCCCATTTCGAGTCGTGGTCCCCCAGAAATACCCCGAAGCACCGGACCAGTCGAGCAAGTCGGATTTTCAGGCTGTCATCTGGCCTTATGAAAATGCATGGGATCACAATGCCGGTTCCTGTAGCCGGTCAGCCACCATTCTTAAAGTCAATCCTCTCCCGGAAGGGACCACGGATATCAATGTCCTTGAAGCAGGATGGTCCTATATTGATCAGGAAAAAATTATTGTTTACGGCGCCATTGACGGAACCGACTCCAATGGAAACGGTATTCTGGACAGTGAAGAAGGCCAGGATGAAGCAAGGGACATGGATCAGGACGGAATAGCGGATTATAAAGATGCAGATACAGCCTGCTTCCGGCATACCAGGGGATCCTCAAACATCCGAATCAATTGTTCCCACGGCTCTTTCAGTCAGGTGACAGCTCTTGAAGACTCAGACCCTGTATTAAGCCAGGTGGGCAAACCCCTAAATAAGCAAATTCCTTACGGTGCTTTAAAATTTGATATCACGGGGCTTACACCGGGCCAGGAGGTAACGGTTCAGATAGAAATGCCGGAGAATGTCCCGGTCAACGCCACATATTACAAGATTACGGAAAGTGGTTGGAATGAGCTTCCCCTGGGCAGCAATGATGGAGACAGGATTATCACCATCACATTGACGGATGGGGATCCGGCCACGGATACAGATAACCTGGCCAATGGAACCATCGTGGATCCCGGGGCACTGGTCACGGACATCACATCCTCTTCAGATGAATCCGATGATTCGTGTTTTATCGGATCAGCCCGACCTGGGTTTTACGGGTTATTTTAAGTCTTTTTGCGAATGATTTGACAGATGTATTGACAAGAAGAGACCATGTACACTAAGAGATAACCAGAACTGATGGCGTCGTAAAAAGTCCCAAACGGCGACGTTTGACGAGTTCATCACGAATTGCACGTGCCGGGAGGATCGTTTGTCCGGCACGTTTCTTTTAACGGGCCTAATGCCAAGGGCCGTGGTTTGGTTTCTTTACGGAGAAAGGTTATGAAAACATTGCTTTCCACAAAAGAGGTGGCAGAATTTCTTGGGGTCAATGAAAAAATGGTTTACTCCCTGATTTCGGAAAAAGGGCTTCCGGCATCCAAAATCACCGGGAAATGGCTTTTTCCCAGGCATCTGGTTAATCAGTGGATTGAGAATAATACATCGAATTTTCCTGATCCCGTAACCAAGCTTCCTCCTTATAATGGGCTTTTGATCATTACAGGCAGCAACGACATTCTCCTTGATCGGACCATGGGCCTTTTTAATACCCTTTATCCTGACCAGGTTGCGGTGTTCGGAAATCTGGGAAGCATGGGAGGATTGAGAGCCCTTCGCCAGAATTTTTGCCATATGGCCACCAGTCATCTTCTCCAGGAAAGTGAAAATGACTATAATTTTGATTTTGCGGTCAAGGAAATGGAAAAGATACCGGTGGTGATCAATTTCTGCCGTAGAGAGCAGGGGCTTTTGGTCCAAAAGGGTAATCCTAAAAAAATCAATTCATTCAGTGATCTGGGTAAACCGGGTATCCGCATGGTCAATCGCCCCCTGGGAACGGGTACCCGTTTGCTGTTCGACCATGAAATGAAAAAGGCCGGTTTGGGCTCCCATCGGTTGGATGGCTATGAAAACGAAGTGCCCAGGCACATGGATGTGGGGCTTGAAATTCTATCCGGAAGGGCAGATACAGGGCCTGGCATCCATACAGTGGCCGCCCTGCTGGGATTGGATTTTATGCCTTTGAGGATGGAGCGGTTTGACCTTCTGGTGACCAAAGAGCGGTTTTTTGACCGGGGAGTTCAGAATTTCATCGGAATTCTGCATGAGACATCGTTCAAGGACACAGCAAAAAAATTGGGGGGTTATGATACGGACATCAGTGGCCGGATTGTTTTCCCTAAGATTTAAACAAACATGAAGATTTACAAGGAGAATGCTATGAAACTCATCAGGAGATCAGTTTTAATATGTGTTGGGTTGTTTTTACTGGCTGCACCGGTCCATGCAGGGGAAACTCTTTTGATGGCGACCACCACGAGCACAGACAACACGGGGCTTCTGGACTATCTGAGCCCTCAGTTCACCGAAGATACGGGCATTGAATTGAAATGGACGGCCACGGGAACGGGAAAGGCTCTGAAACTCGGAGAAAATTGCGATGTGGATGTCCTTCTTGTCCATGCCCCGGGAGCAGAAAAAAAATATGTTGAAGATGGATTCGGCATTCATCGCCGGGAAATCATGTACAATGATTTCGTGATCATCGGACCGTCTTTGGACCCGGCCGGAATCAAGGGGAAAGGGGTTTTAGATGCACTCACCCTGGTCAGAAACTCGGGCAGCCCTTTTGCGAGCAGGGGTGATAATTCAGGGACACACAAGATGGAGCTTACGTTGTGGAACAACACAGGAAAGGCTTTGCCTGACAAAGAAAGCTGGTATGTCCAGACCGGCCAGGGCATGTTGCCTACCATTACCATTGCAGGCGAAAGAAAAGCCTACACCCTGACGGACCGGGGCACCTATATCAAGTATGAGGCTACCCAGGGCGGGAAACCCACTCTGGTGATTCTGGTGGAAGGGGATGGGGCTCTCAAAAACCAGTACAGTGTCATTGAGGTCAACCCCATAAAGTGCCCCAAGGCCAAAAATAATCTGGCGGCTGTCTTTTCAAATTGGATGGCCAGTGAAAAAACCCAGAAACGCATCGGGGATTTCAAACTTCTTGGGAAACAGCTGTTTACTCCCAATGCTCAGACTAAATAGAACGTATTTGTGACATGGATTTTATTTTAAAGGGCATGGGCCAGGCCCTGATGCTCCTTATTCAGGGAGACCCGGAAACCTATTCAGCTGTGGGAGTGACCCTTTATGTGTCGTCCGTCTCCATGGCAGCCAGTCTTCTGACGGGTATACCCGCAGGGTTTATTCTGGGTTTTTATGATTTCCGGGGCAGGAAAAGCCTGCGCCTGATTGTCGATACGCTTTTGGCCCTTCCCACCGTGTTCATCGGTCTTCTGGTCTATGCCTTGGTTTCCAGCCGGGGTCCCCTGGGGCCCCTGGGCCTCCTGTTTTCCGTTCCGGCCATTGCCATCGGACAGACCATTTTGGCCTTCCCTGTGGTTACGGCCTTAACAGCCACAGCTGTGGAGGGCATGGACAGGCATCTCCGCCCCACCCTGATGTCCCTGGGAGCCAGCCGGAGGCAGGTGGTCAAATCCTGTCTTTGGGAGGTTCGCTACGGGCTTCTGGCCGCGGGAGTCACGGCTTACGGCAGGGTAATGACCGAAGTGGGGATCTCCATGATGGTGGGGGGAAATATCAAATGGCATACCCGGACCATCACCACGGCCATCGCACTTGAAACCGGCAAGGGCATGTTTGAAACAGGGATCGCCCTGGGGATGGTCCTTCTTTTTATCGCCTTTGCCGTTAATGTCTCCCTTTCTTTTTTGCGGAGAAAATAATGAAAGACCCTATTTTCGATCTGTGTCACATCAAACATGAATACCAGGAAAAGACCGTTTTTGAAGAAGACCATCTGGGCATTTCCCCTGGAACCATTACGGGCCTTACAGGCCCCAACGGCAGCGGCAAAAGTACCCTTCTGAACATTCTGGGGCTGATTATTAAACCGACTCACGGGGTTGTCACCTTTATGGGTTACCCGGTGGGCCCCTTTTCGGACAAGGCCAGGCACAGCATTGCCTTGTTGCCCCAGCAACCCTATCTTTTGAAACGCTCTGTGTTCAACAACGTGGCCTATGGCCTGTTTATCAGGAAAGACACCGTGAATCTCAAGCACCGTGTCTTCGAGGCATTGGACGCCGTGGGATTATCTCCTGATCAATTTGCCCACAGGCATGACCATCAGTTGTCCGGTGGTGAAGCCCGCAGGGTTGCCCTGGCATCCCGACTTGTCCTGCGGCCTGAAGTCCTTTTGCTGGATGAACCCACCAGCCATGTGGATGAGCAGAGCAGCCGGCTGATGCGGACAGCCGTTTTAAATGCTCGTGATATATGGAAAACAACGTTGGTGATCTCCAGCCATGATCGGGAATGGCTTTACAGCATAAGCGATACGGTGTTGACCCTTTTCAGGGGCCGCATATATCATCATGGCAGGATTAACATCCTCTACGGGCCATGGGAAAAATGGAAGGACGATCTTTACCACGGTCCCGGGCATGATAACGCATGCCCACTTCCTGTCCCTGAGCCGCCTCATGACCACGCCGTTGCAATTCTTCCCGCCCGGTTTTTGGGGTTGAAAAGGGATAAGGATGCGATTCCAGAAGGAGCCTTCTCACTTTTTTGCCATGTGACAGGTATTAGCATTGAGAGAAAAACAAAAAAGATTTTTGTTTTTCTGATGAATGGGAAAACTCCTTTAATTTCAGAGGTTAATGATGAATATCTTAGTTATGTGAAACCAGGGATGAGGGTGAACGCCTATTATTATTTGAATGATTTTTCGTTTAGCTGACAAGAATTTTTGGTGAAAAAGTACCTAACCTGTTGTATTATTTAACCAGCCAGTCTATAATCATTAACTATCAAATTCGTTCAGCCTTTTTAAAATTTTCGTTTAAAAAAGTCTCACAGTCAATGCATATCTGAAGAGGAAGACGTCGCTCTTTTATCTACTCTTGCTTGCATGTTCAGTAAATGCAGGAGAAAACGGGACGTGGTTGATTCATAAGATAATAAAATCAGGATGATGACTAATAATGAGCTCAGATTTGAAAAAACTTCTACGATTTACATCTCTGCAGACTAAAATACTTATAGCCACCATCGTTGGGTTTATCATTATCGCGGCTTTCTTTCTTTTTCTTTATACCAGAACTGAAATTAACACCCAATTATCCATAGCAAAAAGTGGTTTCAGCGAGCGGATGACCATTCTGGACAACACGGTTCTGAATTTTTCCAACACCGTGATTCAGATAAGGAATATGGCGCAATTCTATCTGGAGGATCCCGGCCTTGACAGATCAGGGATGGAGGATGGGACTTCTTTTTCCCCACATGGGTTTGACGGAATGCTTCTTGATCCGACCATGGATCCCCTGAGAGCCTCTGATGAAGAATTCCGTAAAGAGCGTTTCATGGCGTCACGGCTTTATGCCATTCAACATGCCCTTTTATATAAAGGCAGCGTGATTACCCGGAGCTATTATTATTCCAAAACATACAGGTTCTTGTCCTCATACCCCACCATGTCTCCGGGCAGAGGCATTGACACGGAAAAGGAAATCCAGGCACTGGAGTCCTATCTCCAGCTTGATCTTCCGGGAAAACACGACGAGTCTTTCTGGGTCGGACCTTATTTCGACGAGTCCTTGAATTGTTACATGATGACCAGCGTCATTCATCTTTACCAGGGAAATGCCCTTACCGGCGTTTTGGGAATGGATATCCCACTGGAATCACTCTATGGCCATACCGAACCTCTGTTTGATCAGAAGGGCCAGTTTTTTCTGATTTGTAAGAATGGATCTGTCATGGCCACCCAAGGGGCGAAGCCTTCTTTGAATATCATGGAGCTTGAACAGGTCCTGCCGCCTGCCATCAAATCCTTCAGCCGGGAGTTTCTTTCGGAAAATACGGATGGCTTTGTTCGCAAGAACGGTTATCTCGTTCTAAGTCAAATCTCACGGTCGTCTTCTCTGGGCCTGATCTATGTCATCAGTTCACGGGATTTTTATGCGTATATGATTCCCAAAATGCGGGTTTACGTGCTGTCCATCTTCACGGCTGCAATGTTTTTTATCCTGGGCATTTTTATCATGATTACACGATTTATTAAGCCCACAAGGATTGCTGAACTGGCTCTCAGGAAGGCACATGCTGAACTTGAGACCCGTGTTCGGGAACGGACCACTGAACTGAGCCGTATAAATGATGAACTCAAGGAAAGTCGTGAAAAATACAGGCAGCTGTTTACTTACGCCCCTGCAGGGATTTATGAAATTGATTTTATTTCAGGAAAATTTGTCAGTGTAAACGATGTGTTATGCGAATATACCGGTTACAGCAAAGATGAATTTTTAAATTTCAGTCCCTTTGCCCTGGTAACCGAACAGGGTAGAAAAATTCTCAAGGAACGATTGAAGAGAGTGCTTCGGGGTGAAACCATTTCCAGAAATGTTGAGCTTGATATCAATACCAAGAATGGAAGCTATTTCTCGGCAGTTCTGAATAACAGCTTTATTTTTGACGGGGACAAGATCACGGGCTCACGGGTGGTGATCCATGACATATCAGAAAGAAAAATTGCTGAAAAAGCTCTTAGGAAAAGTGAAGAAAGGTTCAGAAATCTCGTTGAAACCACCACGGACTGGATTTGGGATATTGATCGCGATGGACAGTTTGTTTACAGCAGCCCCAGCGTGGAATCGATTACGGGTTATACACCCCTTGAAATCCAGGGCAAACGCTTTGTCAATTATTTCCCCATCTATGAGCGGGAACGACTTACAATGATATTGATGAAAAACATACGACCCGGGGAGCTTTTGCCCACCATTGAGTGCAGTATTCAAAATAAGAACAGTGAATACCGCACCCTGGAGACCCGGGGTGTTCATTATTTCGATGAAGCGGGCAACGTTCTTGGGGTCCGGGGAATCAGCCGGGACATCACGGAAAAGAAGAGAAGTGAAGAGGAAAAAGCGGAACTCCAAAAAACCCTGGACAGGGCCAAAAAAATGGAGGCCCTTGGACTTCTTGCCGGAGGTGTGGCCCATGATTTGAACAATATCCTTTCGGGTATCATCAATTACCCGGAGTTGATTCTCCTTGACCTGCCTGTGGACAGCCCCATCCGGGGTCATGTGAGGGCCATTTACCTTTCAGGAAAAAAAGCAGCGGCCATTGTTGATGATCTGATTACCGTGGCCCGGGGGGCTGCCAGGAAAAAAGAGATTGTCAATATTAATGCAATTATTGGTGAATTTCTGCAGTCTGCTGAATATGCCAGCTTGGCAGTACAGTATCCCCAAGTGCTGATCAACGTGATTCTGGACAAGGAGATCAATAATGTCGCAACATCCTCGGTTCAGGTTCGAAAGGCCTTGTTGAATCTTGTGATCAATGCCGTCGAATCGGTCCAGGGCCATGGCTCGGTGACCATTACCTGTCAGAACATCGAATTGGTCCTGCCCATCAAGGGTTATGACGACATCCCCCAGGGGGAATATGTGCTTTTGAGTGTTGCTGATACCGGAGGCGGCATTTCACCCGAAGACATGGACCGAATTTTCGAACCGTTTTACTCCAAAAAAGTCATGGGACGAAGCGGGACCGGACTGGGCCTTGCCATTGTCTGGAACACCGTTACAGAACATGGGGGGCATATTAATGTGACAAGCGGGAAAAATGGTACAGTGTTTGACCTTTATTTCCCTGCAACCCGGTTTCGTACCGTTGAAAAAAAAGAAACCATGACCCTCGATCATGTCAAGGGCAAGGGTGAGAAAATTCTTGTGGTGGATGATGAAATCATCCAGCGGGAAATTGCAACCCAGCTACTTAGTAGCCTTCGTTATTCGAGCGTTGCCCTTGAAAGTGGTGAAAAGGCTGTGGAATACCTGAAACATGACCAGGTGGATATTGTTCTTCTGGATATGGTCATGGAACCGGGGATGAGTGGCCGGGAAACCTATGAGAAAATCATTGAATTGAACCCTTCCCAGAAAGTCATTATCACCACCGGGTATGCTGACACGAAAGAGGTGCGAATTGCCCAGGAAAAGGGTGCTGGTGAAATGTTGAAAAAACCATACACCATGGAAGAGCTTGGAACAGTTCTCAGCAGGCAACTCAGGCCAGGATCACAAATGTGAAAGAGCTCGCTCCATGCGATCAAGGGCCCGGGTGAGCAACAAACGGCTGCATCCGAAATTAAGACGAAGAAACCCAGGTGCCCCAAAATATTTTCCATCCGAAAGCCCCACTCCGGCCTTTTCAAAGAACAGGGCCGGGTCATCCAGCCGAGTTCCTCGTGCGTCAATCCAGATCAGATACGTACTTTCAGGCCGAATCAGGGACAATCCCCTGCATTGGCTTAACCGTTTGTAAGTCAGGTCGCGATTGATTCGCAGATAGTCAAGGACCTCGCTTAGCCAGGTGTCACTGTCCCTGTAGGCTGCCAGGGCAGCTGTATAGCCCAGGGCATTAACTTCGGGGACCACCCCTTTTTTCGCGCGGATGAACGCCTCACGAAGGGGGTTGTCAGAAATGATGGCAAAGGAAAATCCCAAGCCCGGGATATTATAGGTCTTGCTGGGAGCCATCAGGGTGATAACCTGATCACGTATGTCCGGGCAGGCCACAGCCGTGGGGATATGCCGACCTTCCAGTACAAGACCGCAATGAATTTCATCTGAACAGATCACCAGCCGGTGGGTTTTAGCCATGGCCGCCAGATTTCGCAGCTCGCTTTCACGAAAGACCGTCCCTCCAGGGTTGTGAGGGCTACATAAAAGAAAAAGGCAGGTGTTTGAGTCGATCTTATTTTCCAGGGAATCCCAGTCAAAGGTCAGACGGTTTTTCCTTTGGACCATCTCAACCCTGACCATCTCTTTACCTGCGAGGGCAGGGGCATCGAAAAAAGGGGGGTAGACCGGCACAGGAACCATGACCGAATCGCCGGGTTTCCCCACAGCCCTGCAACTGACGTTCAGGCCGGATACCACGCCCGGAAGCGGAACGATCCAGGATGGCGCAACGTCCCAGGCATAGCGCGTCTTGAGCATGGTGACCAGCGTGTCCATGAGCTCATCCGGTGGAAGAGTATAACCGAAAACGCCATGGTCAACGCGATTTTTCAAGGCTGAAATCACCTGACCCGATGCCTTGAAATCCATATCAGCCACCCAGAGGGGGATCACATCCCTTTGTTTGTAATAGTCCCACTTGAGGCTGGAGCTTTTTCTGCGGTCAATCTCAGAATCAAAATCATAAACGGCCATGGGCTTAAAATCCTCTTTAGCTCCTCTGTAATTGTGTTTTTAGCCTTTTGAGCACCATATCACAAAAGGCCTAAAACAGGATAAATTTAAAGCAAACGCTTTTCAGTCAGTTCCAATTGACAAACCCTCCTCTCTCATATATCTATGATAACTTATACAATTGCGAAGACATTGCATCAGTTTTCAAAACACACCGAACCGTGTGTTTTTATATGGTTTAGGGTTTTTTAGTTTAATTTTGAAAGGGAGACACAATGTTAGCTAAATTTTTTCCATTCTTACTCTGGTTTAAGGATTACAACGGAGAGAAGCTGAGGACAGATTTTCTCGCCGGAATCACCGTTGCCATGGTTCTGATCCCCCAGTCCATGGCCTATGCCCAGCTGGCCGGGCTCAAGCCTTATTTTGGCCTCTATGCAGCGTTTTTGCCTCCCATGGTGGCATCCTTGTTCGGGTCCAGTAGGCAGCTGGCCACGGGCCCCGTTGCGGTGGTCTCCCTGATGTCTGCTGCGTCACTGGAACCCCTGGCAACTGCCGGTGGCCCGCAGTTTATCGCTTATTCCGTGCTTCTCGCACTGACGGTGGGCTGCTTTCAGCTTTTTCTGGGAGTGTTCAAGCTGGGTTTGGTGGTCAACCTTCTGTCCCATCCCGTTGTTAACGGCTTTACCAATGCAGCCGCAATCATCATTGCATCCTCACAGTTTTCAAAGTTGTTCGGCGTTTATGTTGACAAGGCCCCCCATCATTACCAGACCATTATAGAGGTGTGTAAATCAGCCCTGCATTACACCCATCTGCCCACACTGGCCATGGGGGTTTTTTCCATTGCGATCATGGTGACCCTCAAGCGTGTCAATCCAAAGATACCCAATGTTCTGGTGGCGGTGGTTGTGACCACGATTATTTCCTTTGTATTCAAGTTTAATAACGATTCAAAGGTGGGCATTGAAAATATCGTATCGCCCCAGGTGATTTCAACCATTGAGTCGTTTAATAATGATGTCTTGAAAATTGAAAATCTCGGCGTGGATCGGGCAGAGTTGAACACCCGGCTCAAGGCCATCACGGAAGAGTCCAAACATGCAAAGCACGCCTTTCCTTCCATGGAAGAGCTTGAGATCAAGCACCAGCTGGCCCTTATTCAGGCGGATATCGATAAAACCAGCGAAGAAGCCCATGTGAAACGTGAGGACCTACGGAATGTCCATTTTGCCATGGCAAAGGATACGTCTGAAAATCCCGTGTTTTACACGCCTGAAACCCTTCCCGCCGATATGAAAACAGATGGCCGCACCTGGCGTATCAAGGTTGGGAACGGTGTCCTTGCACCTGAGAGTATAAATATGATTGGTGCCGGAGCCGTCGTCGGCTCCATTCCCAAGGGTCTTAAACTGGCTCTTCCCAAACCACCCGAAAACAGCAGTTATCTTGCCGCTTTTCTTCAGCTTCTGCCTTTTGCCGTGATTATTTCACTTCTGGGCTTTATGGAAGCCATCGCCATTGCCAAGGCCATGGCAGCCAAGACAGGCCAGAAGCTTGATCCCAACCAGGAACTTATTGGACAGGGACTTGCGAATATCATCGGCTCTTTTGGTCAGAGTTATGCTGTCTCCGGGTCCTTTTCCAGATCAGCGGTAAACCTCCAGGCCAATGCCGTCAGTGGCGTATCATCGGTGGTTACAAGTCTGATGGTGGGATTGACCCTTTTGTTTTTCACACCCCTTCTTTATCATCTGCCCCAGGCCGTTCTTGCGTCGGTTATCATGATGGCGGTGATCGGGCTGATCAATACCTCGGGTTTTGTTCATGCCTGGAAAGCCAAACGGTCCGACGGGATCATTTCCGTGATCACCTTTGTCTGCACCCTTTATTTTGCACCCCATCTCGAAGAAGGCATCATGGTGGGAGTTGTCTTGACCTTTATTGTGTTTATTTACAAGAACCTTCGCCCCCGGGTGGCTCTTCTTTCAAAATCCCAGGATCAATCCCTCAGGAGTGCCAGCAAACATGGTCTTAGGCAGTGTGATCATATTGCCGTGGTCCGCTTTGACGGCGCCCTGATTTTCACCAACGCCACCTACCTGGAAGACAAAGTCCTTGAATACATTGCCGAGAAACCGGACCTTAAACATGTTCTGATTGAAGCCAGCGGCATCAACGATGTGGATGCATCGGGTGAAGAAGCCCTGGCCATACTTATCCAGTCCCTGAGGGCCAGCGGCCGTGATATTTCATTCAGCGGGGTCAAGGAGGAGGTCATCGAGGTTTTTAAGCGAACCCATCTGATGGATAAGCTCGGGGAAGAAAATATTTTTGCCAATGGAGAACAGGCCCTTGTGGCTATTTACAAAAAAATTCATGATAAAGGCGAATGCTCAGGCTGCCCCCTGTCAAAATACATGCCCATCATGGCAAGCGCCAACTGATCAGACCCCCTGGGCGCGGCAAGCCGCGCCCAGCCATAAGTCCCATAAGTCCTATAGGTCACATTAGCAGTACAAAAAAAGCCTTTCCGCTTGCGGAAAGGCTTTTTTAATTAAGTCACTACAACAAAAAACCAATCAAGGCCGAATGCTGATGGACGGAAAAATCCCCTTGTTTTTCCCCGTCAGATAAGGCTGGATAATATTGTACGAAATGCTGTGGCCTTTCTGTGCATGCCCTGTTTTTTTATTTTCATTCGTGAAATAGGCCCCATTGGCTTCCAGAATGTTGTCGATGCGCTGCTGGAAACCTTCAACCAGGTCTTTCCCACTGCCTTTGAACATGATGTTTTTGTGTTCGATATCCTTGTTGATCTTTTTCAGTTCTGACAACGGGATACTGTTCTGTTCCAGATCCGCCTTGTTCTGTATGTAACCCCAGACAACGGATTCGGCTTGTATTTCAAGGGGTTCTTCAAGATCAATGATGGTATGGGGCATGATGATGCAGCCCTGGCCGATGGACAAGGGCAGTCCGGGTTTGCCCTGGAGAAAACAGTTGAAACCCACAAACACTTTTTCACCCAGCCATGCATTGATGATCTTGGCCCCATGGGCTGTGATGTCGTTTTTCTCCAGCCGTGAATTGATAATGTAGGAATTTTCCTGGGCATTGGTACCAGGACCCATCCAGGCGTTGACAAGGTAAGCCCGCTGGGAGATCAGGACATTCTCGCCGATGGTTGTGTCTCCGGCCACATAGGCATACCGGTTGACGGCAGACTGGCTGGGGACATTGATGTCCGGTTTGTTTGTGGCTGAATCAAATACAGCTTGGAAATCGTATTTCCGGCTTTCCACAAAATCCATTAAAATACCTGTGGGACGGGCATCCAGGTTGTTATTGATGTATTTGTCCAGAATGGCCTTTTCAAAGGTGTACTTGAACTCGAAGGTGTCTCCTTTGAGCCAGATGGTTCCGTCAGGAACCTGGGCATGGTAAAGGTCTCCTGCGCACACGTAGGAAAAGGTTCCGATGATACAGGAGTGCAGGGTAGTCAGATCCACCGTTGAAAAAGGGGCCAGATAACATCCTTCAATGGGTGAGCCATGGATATTGGCGTAGAATCCTGACATGCTGTTACGAATCAGAAATTCTTCGGGAGACTCGGGATCATGGGAAAAGCTGTGAATCAGGGTTTTGATCAGATAGCTGTCGCAGATCCGGATGGCTTCATCTGTATCAATGGGAAAGCTGGTGCCCTGGTAAGTAAAGTCGTCCCCCTTTTTTTTAAGTTCATCCCCCCTCACGTCGGTTTTATAGACCAGGGCATGGTCTGTGATGCATTTCCCAAGAAAATAGCTTCCCGCAAGATTGGAATGGATGAAGTTAAAGTGGATGGGATGGTGGGAGGTAATCCCGTAAAAGCCGTCGAAATTAATCATCTGTTTGAGTGGGATGACTTTTTTCGCATAGGGTGTGGCATCAAAATTGAATTCCCTCAAATTGATATTCACCCTGTTGATGACCCGGTCAATAAGTTTTTCAACCTGTTTCATAATGTCTCGTCCTTGTCATGTTAGAAAATCCTTAAAATAAAATATTTAAACTGTATTTAAACACTGATTGCCTTTTGAGTATAAGCTAACTTATCATATTAACTTGATATTTTTATATGATACGCGCATTTTTGTCAATCATATTGTGTTTGTGGGCAAAGGTCGCCTCACTTGACTCTTTTTTTTAAGGGGTATAGGTAAGACAAACATTATGAGGTTTAGTTTGTTTTTGTTTTCCTTAGATCTTCAAAAAACCCAAAAATATAAGTACATTGGTGTGGAGCCATGAGCGCAGATAAAAAAACAAAACAGGAACAACCCGTTTCCATCCTCATTGTCGATGACGATGACATCACCGTAAAACGCCTGGAACATCTTCTTTTAAAGATCGGGTTCGGTGTTCAGACTGCATCCGACGGAATGGGTGCCCTTTCTCTGGTTCGGGAAAATACCTTTGATATTATATTAACGGACCTGATGATCGATGAGGTGGGTGGACTGGATATTCTGGAGCTGGCCAAAAGCCGTTCCCCGGAAACGGAAGTGATCATCATCACGGGATACGCTTCGGTTGACTCGGCCATCGAAGCCACCAAAAAAGGGGCCTTTCATTATCTCCAGAAACCCATCCGGCCTGATGAGGTCCGCCATATCGTGGGTCAGGCTGTTAAAAATCTGAAATTGAGCAAGCGGGTCAGGGAGCTGGAAGATGAAATTGAAACCGAACATGCCTTTGCAGGTATTATCGGGAAAAGTCCAAAAATCCAGGAAATTAAAACACTGATCCGTCATATCGAAGATTCGGACTCCAATGTTCTGATCACCGGTGAATCCGGGACAGGCAAAGAACTGGTTGCACGGACCATCCATGAGACAAGCCGAAAGCGGCAGGGAACGTTTTTGGCCTTCAACTGCGCCGCCTTCCATGAGGACCTGGTGGCCCATGAATTGTTCGGCCATGAAAAAGATGCCTTTACCGGTGCGTCCAGTGTCCGGGCCGGGCTGATCGAAAGTGCGGATAAGGGGACTGTTTTTTTTGATGAAATCGGGGATATGCCTCTGGCCATGCAGGCCAAGCTTCTCCGTGTGGTTCAGGAACGTGAATTGCTTCGTGTGGGGGGGACCGAGCCTATTCCGGTGGACATCCGGATTATTTCCGCCACCAATAAGGACCTCAAGGAACTGTGCTCCACCGGTAAATTCAGGCAGGATCTGTATTTTCGTCTGAATGTCATCCACATTCATCTGCCCTATCTCTGTGAACGGAAAGAGGATATTCCTATTTTGTCGGCATTTTTTTTAAAACGGCACGGCAGACGCATGGAAAAACAGATCACGGGATTTTCAGCAGAAACCATGAAACTTTTAACCGAATACGGTTATCCGGGCAATATCCGGGAGCTTGAAAACATTGTGGAACATGCCGTGTCCATGGCCAGGGGGAAAACGATCCGTGTGGAAGATCTGCCCGGTGATCTGTCAGAATACGATGCTTTTACCTTTCATCAACCCACCAGCCAGATCAAAACCCTTGAAGAAATAGAGACCGAATACATCGCCTGGGTTCTTGGAAAAGTGGGGCACCACAAATCCGAGGCTGCACGGCTGCTTGGAATCAATCGGGCTTCTTTGTACCGTAAGTTGAAACGCGCCATGCTTGAAGACGGATAGGATGTCGCATTATGCATCAATGATGTTGCAAAATGCAACTATAAATATACTAATAAAATTCAGCCACATACAGCGCCGGCTTTAAAGCGGCGTCGCATTATGCAACAACCCACTTTCCCGCAAAAATTGTATAACATCCTGTAAATATAGTTTTTTATAATTATTCCCCTCCGCTGGCACATATTCTGCTTTTCCATGATATCGGTTTACATGACGTTCAACCCCAAAGCCGGCTTTTTTGACATTAGACTGGGAAAAGGATTTCACACATGGACGCACAGCGTCATCTTGTTCTTGTTCTTGAAAACGGCGTGGCGGATGAGTCAATCATCCACTATTCCCTGAAACTGGCCAAACGGATGGACTGTGCTATTTCGGTCTTGATGCTGGTTTCCTATGACAAGGAAAATCACGCCCAAGCCGACATGGGAAAGCGCGTCCTTCTTCATGCGGAAGAGATCATTAAAAAAGAGGGCATACGGGTTGACCATGAGATCAGGCAGGGAGATAAGGCTTCGGAATTCCTTAAATATATTGCGGTTGCACCGACCATTGCAGCCATTATTTGGGGCAGTGACGAAAAGATAGTGACCGGAAGGCGGCGCAAGAAATCAGAACATTGGTTTGAAAAAGTCAGGCCGCATATCACCTATCCCATCGTGACTCCCAGAACGCGTGCAAAAAAGGACACCACATCTTTGCACACCAGCCAAAAGTGAGGTTTCAACCATGCAGATCATTTGTATTTCCCGGGGAAGCTACGGATTCAGCAGCACGCTTTCCGAACAACTGGCAGAGAAGCTCGGATACGCATGCGTCAGTCGGGAGTCCTTGACCGATAAGGCGACTGATTACGGTATCCCCGTGGGGAAAATTGAGATTGATATCTTGAAGAATAAACCCATTACAGAAGAGCGTAGTATCAATATCGATCTCTTTAAATCCTTTGTTACGAGTGAACTGTGCAGCATGGCTCAGAAAAAGGGCGTGGTTTATCACGGAAGGGCCGGCCACCTGGTTCTGCCAGGCCTGCCAAACGTTCTGCGTGTCAGAGCCATTGATGATCCTGAAAATCGAATTAAAACCGCCATGTCCAAGTTGAATCTGGACAGGAAAAAAGCCAAACAATATATCGAACAGACCGACGATGACATTCGGCGTTGGGTCAGAATCCTCTACAAGGAAGACTGGGAAAACCCATCATTGTATGATTTGACGGTCAATGCCTATCATATGTCAGCCCAGAGCGTATCCCACTTTCTTCTTCAGGTTGCCAAGCTCCCTGAATTCCAACCCACGCCGTCATCCAACCAGACTATTTCCGATCTTATTCTTGCCTCGAAATGTCGTCTTGCCATTGGTAATCACGACCAGACCCGCCAGGCGAAAGTGACGCTCAAGGCAGAAAAAGGGCATGTCTCTGTCAGTTATCTCCCACGTCAAGCCATGGAGGCCAAGGCCATCCCCCAGATTCTGGAATCCGTTCCCGGAGTCAGCTCCTTTGTCTGCACGGTAGCATCCACCAATATCCTGCTTTTGGGTGAGACGTTTGATTCCAAGGCCGAGCATATGAATCATTTGATCGATATCGCCGAGAAATGGAATGCGGCCGTTGAAATTGTTCAGCTTTCTTCAGATGTGCAAAAGGAAGACGAGATTCAGGCATCAGCACCCATGGACAGTACCGGAGAGCCCGATGGTGGCATCCTGGAAGAAAACGAGGAGGCCCCGAAGGCGTTGGCATCGGATCAAGGTCTCACCGAAACCATGAACAGGCTCATTGAAGTGGGGCGTGCCGGGTGCTCACACACCAGCCACGGCGGAGTCGGGGGTCTGGTCAAGGATATTTCAAAAAATGTGGAATACAGTCTGATCGTTGTGGGCGATATGTTTTCGGCTAAAGGCGTCGCCAAACAAAGGCTGAAACGCGATCTTGTCAGTATGATGACAGATAAATTCAGCTGCCCTGTTTTGTCAGCTGAGGACCTGAAATCACGCTATCTTTTTGGTAAAAAACAAATGATCGGTCTGGTTACATCGGCCTTCTTCTCGGCAATGATTTATCTGGTTATTTTTGGTTTTCAAAAACCCATTATTAAGTTTGTGTCTGCGGGTCAGCTGGGTGGGACTATGTCACAGAAAATCGCTTCAGCGGTGGTCGTTGCAATTTGTGTCCCGGTGATCGCCCTGGTGATCGGAGGTTTTTATCATAACTTTCTTAAGATGATCCGACTGGAATAGGACCATGATCAAAACCTTGGGCGCACATGACGAGATAAAAAACCATCAATCGTGTTCATTCAGGAATTATGGACACAAAATACATAACGAGGTGTAACATGCCAGGACCTTTTGGAAATTTATTTATAGAAATGAGTTGGATGGTGGCTTTCCAGGTGTCGATTCTTGGATTTATCGGCGGAATCCTAAGCGGATTCATCGGATCCGGGGGAGCCTTTTTCATGACTCCGGGTATGATGAATCTCGGGGTTCAGGGCCCGGTGGCCGTGGCCAGCAACATCACCCATAAATTCGGCAAAGCCATGGTGGGATCAAAAAAACATGGTGAAATGGGTAACGTGGATAAAAAATTGTCTTTTTTCATGTTGATCACGGCCTTTGCGGGCATACGGCTTGCCGTTGTTGTCATGAAGCTTTTGTTTGAAGGAGGCGGAGACTCCCATTCAACGGACAGGGGAGCCGGGGCCAATCTTTATATCAGTCTTGTGTTTGCTTTGGTTCTGTCCCTGGTGGCCATTTCCATGCTCAGTGATATCATCAAGTCCAAATCCAGTAATGAAAGTGGCCCCTCCACAAAAATCGTGGACTTTCTTTCGAGGTTGCGATTGTACCCTCTGATTTATTTCCCGGTGGCGGATGTGAAAGTGTCTCTCTGGGTGATCATGGTCTGTGGTCTGGCCACGGGATACCTGGCAGGAACCATTGGTGTAGGCGGATTTATCGGTGTACCGGCCATGATATATGTGTTCGGAGTCCCGGCAGCCGTGGCTGCGGGCAGTGAACTTTACCTGGCCATGTATATGGGGGCCTTTGGTGCACTCAACTACGCCTTTGAGGGGATGGTGGACATCCGTCTGACCCTTCTTTTATACGCCGGGTCCCTTCTGGGTATTTATATCGGTGCTTATGGAACCAAGGTGGTCAAAGAGATCGTGATCCGCATGGTGACCTCGGTGATCATCCTGATCTGTGTGATCAGCAGGGCCATCGCCATTCCCATTTATCTGCAGCAGCTGGGCTATATTGATCTTGATCCGGCTTACAACGATTATCTGAATTCGGCGAGTAAAGGCCTTCTCTATGTGGCGGGAATATCCGGAGGATTGATGATCATGTTTTTTGTTTCCAAGGCTTATTTCCAGAGAAGAAAAATTGAAGCCAGTCTCTCGCGAGGTCTGGTAAAGACTGCCTAAGAACATGGACCAAGGCCGGTAAACGTGAAGGGAGTGGTGATCATGGAACTTCTGAATTTATTCAAACGGAGTGTCTCCGGAAAATCGGGAATCAATGAGCTGTATCTCGATCATCTTCGTTACATAAAACTTCTTGAAAATACCCGTATCATTATGAACCTGTTCGGGGATGGTCAGGAGAAAGCCTGTGGAGAATACATTCTGGATGTTCATTATGTGACAGCCATGGTGGAAGAGACCATACGGGTCCTGGGGACTCTGGTTTTTGACGCCTGTGTGATGAGAAATCACGGTGGGGATGCCTTGTTTCACCAGTGGGACGACCAGAAAAAAAGAGCCGGGAAGATCCTTCTGTCCGTTCAGAACGGATCGTGGCTTCAAGGGTCTTCAGGCAATGAAGATCCTGAATACAGGCTTCTTAAAGATGTTCTCAACTGGTTTGACCCTGAAAAGGGTGATAAAAAGAGCAGCGTCATGGGGTTTGTGCGGGAGATCTTCAACCACATCATGACACGGACCTGTACGGTGCCCTTTCCCTTCACCGACATGCCGGCCCTTGCGATCCCCTGCCAGGGAATCGTTCACCGGATTCATTTTTTGCCAGTGGGGGACGAGACGCCTTTATCGGGAAAATCTTCGGTGGAGGCTTCCGATTGCCGCCCATTGCGGGTGATGTTTCGGGATTCTCCACAGAATGCGATCACATCGGATTCGGGCCTTGCCCATGTCCGCTGGGCAGCGGTTATGAACGGACCCTTTATGAGTCTGGGCTTCAGGGAGGGCAATCGCATCCTTTGCCAGGTGGACATCTGTCTTTCCGGGGAAAGGGATGGGGATTACGTCTTTGTCTTCATGCACGACCGGATGATTCCCGAACCCCTGATTCCTCTGGAATTCAGTACGAGTAAAATCAACGATGGAATTCTGGCTTGGTGCTATGACAGACCGGCTGCGGTAATGGATGATACCCTTGCCCTTCTTGGGAGTCGGTTGTTTTCAACCCCCCTGGGCCTTGAACAGATTTTAAGCGATATAAGGAGATAAACCATGGACATGAAAAACATCAAAATCATGGTCATTGACGATGAATCCATTGTGGGCAAGCGCCTTAAACCCGCCCTTGAAAAAACCGGCGCCCAGGTGGAAACCTTTGAAGATCCGGAATCGGCTCTGGCACATTTTTATGAAAATCCCACAGATATTGTCGTGACCGATATCCGGATGGACAAAATCGACGGCATTGAGATTCTGGATCGTGTCCTTGCCAAGTCCGGACAAACCAAGGTGATCATCATCACCGGATATGCCACCGTGGAAATAGCCCGTGAAGCGCTTTCCAAAGGAGCCTTTGATTTTATTGCCAAACCTTTCAAACCCAGCGATCTGAGGGTCATCATCGAGCGTGCCGCCCAGGATTTGACCCCCTGAAACGCGCCAGAACCTTTTATCCGGGAGAACGTTTATGCCATTGATGAACAGATTTCAAAAAACCGATGCTGCATCGTATCCTGTGAGGTTTCGTTACGAAGCCCTTCGATCACTAATGAACAGTAATGTCCATGCCCTCAAGATGCTTGGAGACCTGGGGGCTGATCTGAACCATGCCAGATATTTTGATCCCCGAATCAAAGTACCTGTTCAGCGTCTGATCCATGAAAGCTTTCTGATGGTCCAGGAGTTGAATCTTCTTGCAGAAAATCGATATGATGATCTTTATGAGGTTCTTTCTTCCATTCGCAATGAAACAGAGAGGATCTTCAATACCCTGCCCGAAAGTCCGGGGGACGCCCTTGCCCTTAGCCTTGACACCGAAGATGCCCTGGACCATCGCCAAGTGGGGACCAAAGCCTCCATGCTCGCGCGAATCAGCCGACATATGCCGGGTACCGTGCCACCGGGCTTTGTGATCTCGGCCAAAGGCTACCGGCATTTTTTGGATGCCAATGACTTGAACGAACGGATCCGTTTACTTATTCACAATCTGGATATGAGGAAAGACCAGGAGACATTCAACGTAAGGACCCGGACCATCCGGGAATGGGTCATGCAGGCCCGGATTCCCGATGAAATCATTGGGGCCATTGAGGCCTCCGCCAAGGCCACGGCGGTGGGAGATGATAAATGGGCTGTCCGTGCCTCGGCTGTGGATGAAGACCTTTCCCACACCTTTGCCTCCCAGTATGAAAGTATGACAGGGGTGACCACACAAAATCTGACCGACGCCTATCGCAGGGTTATTGCCAGCCGCTTTTCCGACCAAGCTGTATCTTATCGTATTCACAGCGGTTTCAGGGAAGTGAGAACACCCATGGCCGTTCTTTTTATGCCCATGATTGACATGACTCTCCGAGGATATATTCAAACGAGGGATATCAACAATCCCCAGGAAAATGTCATGGAACTCCATATCAAGGCCATGGATGATCCCCTGAAGTCAGATGTTTTCCGGGTGATGGGAGGTCGGGCCCTCCGGTGGATAGAAAATTATGATCAAAAAGACACTGCAAAAGGGACATTGACCCAGCAGAAGCTCACCGAAGAACGCCTTTGCGATATTGCAGGCCAGGGTCAGATCGCAAGGGAACGGATTGGGGATGATCTCCATATTGAATGGGCGCTGGACCAGAACGGTACCTTGAAGATTCTTCAGGCCCAGAGGCTGGAGCTTGCTCAACCCGAGGAGATGAAGCGGACAAACCATGATTCCAGGATTTTGGCCATGGGAGGCATCAGTATCGTTCCTGGGCGGGCAGAGGGAAATGCCCTTTACCTGAAATCTCCGGCACATTTCACCCCGGCCCACAAGGGTTCCATTGTGATCGTGGATGAGGCTTTGCCCGATTTTGGTCCCATTTTGACCGATATTGCAGCCCTTCTTGTCATTGGAGGCCATCCCACGGATTCCCTGGCGACCCTTGCCAGGGAATGCAGCCTGCCCACGATTTTTCAAATGGGTCCTGTGGCTCGGCGTCTTGTTGGGAAACGTAGAATCAGCGTTAATACCATGAAACGGACTGTGTATGAGGGCTCCCGGTGGCGGAGTATGCGTGAGCGCGTCTTTGCCCGAATGGCTGAAAGCAATCGGGTGAAAGGTCGGAGTCCACTTTATGATCGCCTTCTCCGCCTGAATATGACGGATCCGGACCAACCGTCTTTCAAAGCCAAGAATTGTTTATCCATTCAGGATACCGTTCTTTTCATCCACGAGATGTCTGTCCGTTCCATGTTCGGGTTCGGTGATCAGCAGACAGGTCTGTTCAGTACAAGCAGCCGATTGAAAACAGACCTTCCCTTTAAGTGCCAGGTGATCGACATGGATCATGCGGTCTCATCACCAAAGAAAAATCCCTTGCCAGAAGACATTCTAAGTCTTCCGTTCAACGCACTTTGGAAAGGGGTTTCCGATAAAAACCTTATCTGGACCCAGCACTGGAAACATGAAATGGCCGGACTCCATCCGGACCTCAAGGAGGCGGTCTTTGAGTCGAACAAAGGCCCCCGGCGGGTTACTGACATGAACTATGTCATTGTTTCAAAGGATTACATGAATTTTAATGCCCGTCTCTTTCATCATTACATCATGGTTGACAGTCATATGGGACCGGGGGCGGAAAACAATGAAATTCACTTCAGGTTTCGGGGAAGCGGAGGCATAGAAAAAAACAGATCCCGGTGCGCCTCGTTCATCGAAACGGTCCTTGGCAGGAGAGGATTTAGCTTGGATCGAAAAGGAGATATTGTGACAGCCTGGATGCGGTGCTATGCTCGAGATGAGTCAGAAAAGGTTCTGGAAGACTTGGGCCGCCTTGTGGTCTGTGTCCGGGAACTTGACGCCATCCTGAAAAATGATGCGGATATTTCGCGTTATGCTGATCATTTCATCAAAGGAAGCTATACAATTTTTGCGTGAGATAGGGCGGATTATGAATCTATTGAGAATGATACGAAATCATCCCCTGGGAAGTATAAGGGCCAAACTGATTGTTTCTTTTATCGGCTTTTTCCTTCTGTGTACGATGATTTCCGTGGGCTCAATCTGGATGCTTTACGTTCTTGAAAAAAAATTGATTTTCTTGAAATTGCAAACAACTATATGGTCGAAATCCAGCAGGTCCGGCGTTATGAGAAAAATTATCTGCTTTACGGGACCAACCTCGGGGATGCGGTGGAACATCTGAACCTGGCCAGAAACATTCTGACCCAGAACCAGAAAACCATTGAAAAGATTCTGGGGCGGAACCATTCGGCCACCATGGTCCAGTATATGACCGAGTACAATGACCAGATCGCCAATCTGGGCTTGGGAAAGAGATCCCAGGCTGATATGGCACTCTTGCGAAATGCAGGGAGTCAGATGGTGACCTTTGCAGAGGAGTTTGTCACCAAGGAGCGGGAGGCCATGGGGCGCATGTTCCGCATGGCCCGCCATGCTCCGGTCTATTTTATCGGGGTTCTTCTTGTGATGATGATATTCATATTTATTACCCTGACCCGCCAGCTGGTTATGTCCTTGAATCGGTTCATGACTTATACCAAACGGATCGGCGAAGGGGATTTTACTCCCATTTTGCAGAAAAAACATTATTCGGATGAATTTTCCCAGCTGGCCGATGCCTTCAACCAGATGGTCAAGGAGCTGGATCATCGTCACGAGATTCTTGTCCAGTCCCATAAATTGCGAGCCATCGGCACCCTGGTCGCCGGTGTTGCCCATGAATTGAACAATCCCCTGAATAATTCCATGCTCACGGCCTCCATGCTCAAGGAAGACTTCGGCCTTCTGTCAGAAGAAGACAAGATGGACATGATTGATGATATGATCCATGAAACGGAACGGTCCCAGCGCATTGTCCGGGAGCTTCTGGATTTCGCACGGGAAAGTGAAACCCATATCAAACCTTTGAAAGTCGAAGCCATCATGAAGGACTCCATCCGTCTTGTTGCCAACCAGATCAAGATGGCCAAGGTCCGGATGGATGTGGATTTTAGTGAGGAACTGCCCCCCATCCATGGTGATGAGTAAATGTTGAAACAGGTGTTCGTCAACTTGATTTTAAATGCTGTTGATGCCCTGCCTGCCAAAGGATGCATTCGGATTTCGATTCATAAAAAAGAAACGCCGGGATATGTGACGGTTGATATCAACGATGACGGGCCTGGAATTCCGGAACATGTCCAGGCCAGGATTTTTGAACCCTTTTTCACCACCAAGGCCAAAGGAAAAGGAGTGGGCCTGGGCCTTTCCGTGTCCAGGGGTATTATCCGAAAACTGGGTGGTTATATCACCCTTGCCAGTGAGCCTGGGAAAGGAACCACCTTCACCGTGGCCATTCCCACCACGGATTTTCCCTCAAAGATTATGTCGGAAACCTGATTGGGGAAAATGGCCCTTTACGTTTAGAGAACCTGGGATTGTATGATTCCATGTGAATTATTTTAATACAAAAAAAGGAAGAAAATGTTTGAATTTCTATAAAAATCAAAGTGATGATCAAAAAGATGAAAAAAAACCCGTTGACTAAAAAAGCTTAGTGAAATAGATTCCCAACTCGATCTGTAAATTTTACACATTGGGCGTGTATCGCTGTGCCTGTGCATATCCAGGGAGGATTTGTCGGCCTGGGATATAAAACCTCATGAAATAAAATAGTTGCGGGAGTAGGGGGTGTATGAATCTTTTTTTTCTGTCAATTCTGATCATCGTATCCGGCGGGGTGTTATCTCTATGTCTCCTGACCCGGTTCACGCAGATGAAAATGGTCGCTGTGGGTTTAATCGGTTCTGGCTGTGTGATCGGACTTGTTGACTCCTTATACAAGCTGTTTCATCCAGTATCCTACATGGCGTCGTTCAACTATTTGAATGCATTCGCTATTTCATTTGAGACCGATGGGTTGTCCGCGTTTTTTCTGGTGCCCATCTTCTTTGTCTCCCTTCTTGCCGCCATATACTCTTTCCATTACATGAATAACCCCGGAGAATCATTGAAAACAGCTGTCAATTATCTGTTTTTCGGTGTGCTTATCGCATCCATGGCCATGGTGGTGACAGCCTCAAACATCATCACGTTCCTGCTGTCCTGGGAGTTGATGAGTCTGTCTTCGTTTTTTCTGGTGATTCACAATCATGGATCCCCGGCCAACAGACGTGCAGGGTATCTGTACTTTGTTTTTTCACATGTGGGGGCCATGTTCATCTTTGCGGCCTTTGGTGTGATGTACAGTTATACCGGGAGCTTCGATCTGATCACCGCCGCAACACTTCCGGAATCTCTCAAAATAACAGTATTTGTTCTTACCTTTATCGGCTTTGGCTCCAAGGCCGGCATTTTTCCCTTGCACGTCTGGCTTCCCCATGCACATCCGGCAGCACCCAGCCATATTTCCGCCGTGATGAGCGGGGTGATGATTAAAACAGGTATCTACGGTATCCTCCGCATGTACATGCTTCTGGATCTCAACACACCCCTTCTTGGAGAGATTGTGGTCACAGCCGGCATGATTTCAGGCATTCTCGGTGTGGTTTACGCCCTGGCTCAGCACGATATCAAGCGACTTCTGGCCTATTCCAGTGTGGAAAATATCGGTATCATTCTGATTGGGATGGGTATCGGCATGATCGGCGTATCATCGGGCAACGAGTTCATGGCGGTCATGGGTTTTGCAGGCGCCTTGCTCCATGTGATGAATCATTCCATCTTCAAGTCCCTCCTGTTCATGGGCGCCGGTATGGTCATCCATAAAACAGGAACCCAGGCCATTGACGCCATGGGCGGTGTCCTCAAAAAAATGAAAGTCACGGGATTCTGCTTTCTTATCGGGTCACTGGCCATTTCGGGTCTTCCGCCGTTCAACGGATTTGTGGGTGAATTTTTCATCTATATGGGTGGTTTCAAAGGGGTGGGGCTTGATAAAACCGCCTTTGTTCTCAGCCATCTGGCCATCATCAGTTTAGCCGTTATCGGTGGACTGGCCATGGCCTGTTTCACCAAGGTGTTTGGTGTGGTGTTCCAGGGAGAGGCGAGAAGTACGTATAAGCATACCCTGGAGGAAAAGGAACCGGCCATGCTGACCAGCATGATTATTCTGGCGGCCTTGTGTGTTGTGATCGGCATTTTCCCGGGAATCTTTTTCCATATGGCTCTCAAAGGGGTATCGGCATTGGGTCTGGGCCTGGGTGATGTGCCCATGGAACCCTTCCTTACCATGACCGGAAATATCACATCGTCTGCATTCCTTTTCCTTTGTATCTTCATCCTGATTTTTGCCTTACGAACCCGTCTGTTCAAAGGCAAGATTTTGGCCAAGGCAGGTACCTGGGGCTGCGGCTTTACACAGCCCACACCGCGCATGCAGTACACCGGGTCATCCTATGGGGCCTCAATTATAGATTTTTTCAAACCGGTGGCACCCTTGAAAGAGAATCACCCCCCTGTGAGCGGTGTTTTCCCTAAGACAACCCATTACCACAGCCAGATTGAAGATATTGCGGAAGTGCACATGGGGAATGTGATTATCCGGCCGGTCCTTTGGCTTTTTGATAAATTGAGGTTTATCCAGCATGGGGATATCCATCTTTACATCGGGTATATCCTTTTAACCATCATCGTTCTGTTGTTTTTTGTGTAGATACGCATTGGGTATTTCCGGTGCATCAACCCTATGAGGGGGGCGTGAGATATGATGATCAAACCACTTATTCTATATGTTCTGGCCATGCTTTCGGCGCCGTTTTTTTCGGCGGTGATCCTGAAGGTCAAGGCCTTTTTCGGAGGAAAGAAAGGGCCACCCTTGCTGATCAACTACTACACATTGATCAAGTTGTTCAAAAAAGGGGCGGTATACAGCACAAGCACCACCCTGATATTCAAACTCGGCCCCATGGTGTCTTTGTGTGCGGCCTTGACGGTTCTGCTTTTTCTGCCCATGGGGGGATATCCCTCGGTGCTGTCCTTTAACGGCGATGTGATTTTTATATTCTATCTGCTCGGACTTGGCCGGTTTTTTACCATTGCCGCAGCCATGGATACGGCATCACCGTTTGAGGGCATGGGGGCGGCCAGGGAAGCCTATTTTCCCATCATCTGTGAAGCCACCATGTTCATGATCCTGGTGCTTTTATACAAATTAACCCAGGACCTTCAACTGAACGCCTATTTTTCAGGAGCTCAACCCGCAGGGCTCTGGAGTATTGCCGGTTCTCCCATGTTCTTTGTCCTGATCGCTCTGTTTATCATTCTTCTCACGGAAAATTCACGCGTACCGGTGGATGATCCGGCCACCCATCTGGAACTGACCATGATTCATGAGGTCATGGTTCTGGATCACAGCGGACCTGATCTGGCCTTTATCGAACTGGGCTCATTTTATAAATTGTTCTTCTATTCTTCCCTGGTGGCACGGCTGGTATTTCCATTTAAACCGGGCCATTTCATGCTCAATATCGGTCAGTTTACCCTGGTTCTGTTTATGGTCTACGTGGCGGTGGGTGTGATCGAGTCCGTCATGGCCAGGTATAGAATGGACAAGGTGCCCAAGTTTGTCCTGACATCCTTTGTTCTGGCTTTTTTTGCAACCATTATCACCCTGGAGTTTATCCGATGATTGAACCCCTTGATACCATTTTGTCACTTGTTTTGCTGTCCATCCTTTTTTCTTTCGGGTCCAGCCTTTTGCCGGGACTGATTGAAGTGATTGCCTTCCAGGGCATCGTGGTGTCCATCGTGCCCCTGTTTTTGGCCCACGACATGGTGCCGGCAGGGATCGCCTTTACCCTGGTGACTCTGCTTATCCGGGGTATTATCATCCCGTTGTGCATCTATCTGGCCATCAAGAAGATTGCCATCCGAAGGGAGGTGGAACCCATCATCGGTTTTCACGCATCCATTCTGGCCGGTCTGGCCCTGATTGTTGTGGCGACCTTTGTGAGTCGGAAATTTGATGTGCCATCCATCAGTGCCAGTGCCCTTCTTCTTCCCACCACCATCACCCTTCTGGTGGCCGGGATGTTTATCCTGATTGCACGGCGGAATGCCATTGCCATGGTTCTGGGCTATATCATGATGGAAAACGGCATTTACCTGGTGGGCACGACCTTTTCCATCCGGGCGCTTCACATAGTGGAGTTCGGTATTCTTCTCGATGTTCTGGCCGCAGTCATGATCATGGCCATCATTCTGCAGAATATCAATCATACCTTTGATGATGTCGATACAGCCCTTTTGCGAACACTTAAGGAATAGGTGATTCTTCATGGTTGAAATTGTTTTTCTGATACCGTTTATTACAGGCATTCTTGCTTTTTTCCTATCACGCAATTACGGACGGGCTCTCCTGGTCTTGACCGGTGTGGTTCATCTTGTGATGTCGATCTTTTTGTGGGCACTTAGACCCAGCGCCATGTTCCCGGATTATTTTGCCATTTCTCCCGAGGGCTTGCTTTCCCTTGTGGTCATATCCCTTCTTTTTTTCCTGATATCCATTTATTGCACATCCTATCTGAATGCCGCGGAAATTCATTCGGAAAAAATGTTTATCGGTTGCATGCTGCTTTTCCTGTCCACCATGACCATGGTCACCTTGTCAGACCATATCATGGTCATGTGGATTGCCATTGAAGCCACCACCCTGGCCAGCGCACCCTTGATTTATACCCACAGGACCGCCGCATCCCTTGAAGCCACCTGGAAATACGTGTTGATCTGTTCCGTGGGTATTGCCATGGCTCTTCTGGGTTCGGTCCTGATAACCGTGTCCATGGATGCGGGAAAGGTGGATGCCCTGGTTTCTTTTTCAGCCCTGACCCAGGTTGCGACCCGCCTGGATCCCCTGTGGCTCAAGGCGGGGTTTGTTTTTATTCTTGTGGGTTACGGAACCAAAATGGGGCTTGCACCCATGCATACCTGGCTTCCTGATGCCCACAGCGAAGCCCCCAGTCCGGCCTCGGCCCTTTTATCCGGCGTGCTTCTCAATTGCGCCTATCTGGGGATCTTTAAAACCAATAAAATCATGTTTGCGGCGGGTCTGGGAGATTTTTCAGGGATGATTCTGATGATTTTCGGTTTGATATCCATCCTGGCTGCGGCCACGTACATCCTTAAACAGACTGAATACAAACGTCTTCTGGCCTATTCAAGCATTGAAAACATGGGCATCATCGCATTCGGTACCGGGGTGGGTGGCATCGGAGCCTATGGGGCCATGATCTGTCTGATTCATCACAGTCTGATCAAGTCATCATTGTTCCTGACATCGGGAAACATTCTTCTGGGGTTCGGTTGTAAAATCATTGAAAACATCGGGGAGCTGGTTACCCGGATGCCCAGGACCTTTGTGTCTTTTTTCGGAGGGTTTGTGGCCATTTCCGGATTCCCTCCCTTTGGTATCTTTGTGGGAGAATTATTGATCATCATTGGAGCATTCCGCGCGGGATACTTTATCGGAGCGGCCATCTTTATGCTGAGCATCTGTGTGATCTTTGCAGGTTTTGCCAACCAGATTATGAAAATATCCTTTGACGAATCACGGACAACTCATAGGATTCACGCCACAATGAACATGATCTGGCCCCAGTATGCGCTCCTGTTGACGTCGGTGATTCTGTCCATCTGGATCCCGGAAACCTTGTACCGGACCATTCTTGATGCGGTGACATCCATTGGCGGAGGAATTTGATGAATACCAGTTTTTTAAAGATTTCAAATGGCCAGGCCATCCTGCGGGAGGCCATACCCCATCTGCCCTTTGATGTTTTTCGTGAAAAGGCCATTGCCCTTGTTGCGGACAACGGAAAAGTGGTTCAGTTTTTTGCCTATCCTGACGGGGATAAGCTCAAGATGCTTGCCGTTCTGAGGAATGAGTCTCTGTTTGTGGCAGGATGTGATGCACCGGCTGTCTATCCATCCCTGACCCTTGACGCCGAACCCTTCCATTTGTTTGAGCGGGAAATGGCCGAACAGTACGGCCTGATCCCCCAGGGGCACCCCTGGCTTAAAATGGTCCGCTACCATAAAAATTGTCAGAACACCCCCGATGTTTTCGGAAACTCCTACGATCAAGACATTCCGGGGAATTATCCCTATTACTCGGTGACAGGCCCTGAAATCCATGAGGTGGCGGTGGGACCAGTCCATGCCGGTGTCATAGAACCCGGTCATTTCCGGTTTAACTGTATTGGAGAGCGTGTGCTTCATCTGGAAATTCAGTTGGGCTACCAGCACCGGGGCGTGGAGACGTTGATGGTCAACTCGGAACCCAAACGTCTGCCCGTGATCGCCGAAGGCATTGCCGGAGATACGGCGGTGGGAAACAGCCTCTGCCTTTCCCAGGCTCTGGAAGCCCTGATGTCGATCAAGCCGGATTTCGGAGCCCATATCATCCGGACCATCGGCCTTGAACTGGAACGGATCGCAAACCATGTCGGTGATCTGGGGGCCTTGAGCGGGGATGTGGCCTTTCTACCTCCAGCCAATTATTTTGGGCGGATGAGGGGTGATTTTCTTAATTTGAGCCTGCTTCTCTGCGGAAATCGTTTTGGAAAAGGCCTGGTTCGGCCAGGGGGCACACAGTTTTCCCTGCCCGATGATCTGAGGCGTACCATGAACGAGCGCATGGGTGAGTTGAGAACCCAGGTTAAACATGTGATCGATTTGTTGTTCACCACAAGCAGTGTCCAATCCCGATTTGAACGATGCGGTGTTGTTTCCAAGGCCGATGCGGACAAGCTGGGGCTGGTGGGGCCGGCAGGCCGTGCCTGCGGGCTTTCCTATGATGTGAGGCGGTGTTTCCCCACCGAGCATTACTCCCGGCTGGATATTCCTGAAAATGCAAAAAATACAGGGGATGTGTATGCAAGGGCCACGGTGCGTGCCGAAGAGGTTCTTCAATCCATTACCATTATTCATTCTCTATTGAACGGACCCATCCAGACACAGTGCGTGGAAGCAAGGCAGGAATATGCCCTTGCACCCTCATCCTTTGTGGTGACCTTGAATGAGGCCTGGCGGGGTGAGCTGTCCCATGCCCTTTTGACCGATGAAACGGGGAATATCGTCCGCTATAAGGTCAAAGACCCCTCATTCCATAACTGGAACGGTCTGGCCATGTCTCTTCGTGACACGGGTATTTCGGATTTCCCCTTGAATAACAAGAGTTTTAACCTGTCTTATTGCGGGCACGACCTATAGGCAAGGGGATGTGGATGATCCAATCACGTTTTTTGAAACGTTCTTGAAATTCATTTTGATAGAGAGAAAAGACAATGCTCAAAACGCTTAAAAACAGATTTGAACAGGGCTACAGAACAAGCACCTACCCCAAGACCACCGTGGAATTACCGTCACGATACAGGGGGCGACCGGAGATCAATCGTGAAGCCGCAAAAGACATGATTCTTGCCTGCGCTGATGCCTGTCCCCAGGACGCCATTGACGCGTCGAGCAAAAAAATTGATCTGGGGCGATGCGTGTTTTGCGGAACATGTGAGCGCGTGTCCAAGGGAGCCTTTGTGACCTTTACCCGGGATTTTGAGATTTCCGTTTCAGACAAAGCCCACTTGATCATGGACGGGACCTTGCCGGCCCTGGCTGACCATTCCCAAAAACATTTTAAAAAATTGTTCGGGCGTTCCCTCCAACTGAGACAGGTATCGGCTGCAGGATGCAACGCCTGTGAAGCTGATTTGAACGTTCTGGCCACCCCGTTTTTTGATCTGGCACGGTTCGGCATTAATTTTGTGGCTTCTCCACGCCATGCCGATGGCATTGTGGTCACCGGCCCGGTTTCGGATAATATGAAAAAGGCCCTGTTCGAGACCTACGACGCCATTGCAGCACCCAAAGTGGTCATCGCAGTGGGCAGTTGCGCCATCACCGGCGGGCCATTCAGGGGCAGCCATGCGGTATCACAGGGCCTGGATTCCTTGCTGCCCGTGGATCTTTTTATACCCGGATGTCCGCCGCATCCTCTGACCAATCTCCATGCGTTTCTGGCGTACTTCAAAGCCTGATCCAAAAGGCCAGGATGAGGGACCATATTTCCCTCTTCGTGTTCTTGAACGACCAAAGGGAGTGGGTAGTTAAACTATTTAATCATTTTTCTTCATGACCTTCATGGTAAAATTGCTTTTTGTTTCAATCCCAGGCAAAGCCTGGAATTGAAACGTTGTTTTCTTTTTTATCCACCACCCGTTCACGTAGCTCACTGAAGGACACGAAGAGCACGAAGAAAAACAAATAATATTAGCAAGTCATTAGATTATGGGTTTAACTTCTATCAAAAAGAACAAAATTTTGCGAGATAGTAGCACAGCGCGGCAGACAGTGTTCCAATGTCCGTGTCAGTCCGTGGTCGTCTGTGTTCGTCCACGAAAGAAATAGCCTGGACAAACACGGACATGTTCCGCAGACGGTGTTGCAAGGTTAAACTGCTTTTTTTCAATCCCAGGCTACGCCTGGGATTTTTTATACTCACCATGAAGGACATGAAGGTCATGAAGTTTGGGCTGGAGCTGATATCTTTTCTTCGTGCCCGTGCTTGCATCTCGGCAGCGGACATTTGACTCATCCTAAAATACATGTTTGGCACCCTTTTTAAAAGTTTGGCTCCCGGCAGGGGACGTCTGTTTCCCCAATCATTAACCCCGATACCCACCCATGGGCAGTCTGGCGGCTTAAATCATAATGTACTGAATTAATTTATTATATTTCATGGTTAAAAACCATATTGGCCTCTTGTTGGGCAGGCTCTCTATTTTCTTTCCAATTATTTTTTTTTGTGATAGTGTTTTTCGCACTATGGCATCAATTATATGTATTGCAAATCAAAAAGGTGGCGTGGGTAAAACCACAACGGCCATCAATCTATCAACGGCTCTGGCGAGTTTATCCCGGAAGACCCTGCTGGTGGACTGTGATCCCCAGGCAAATGCAACCACAGGTCTTGGGATAGATAAAGCCTCCATCAAGAAGACCCTGTATCACGGGCTGATCGGAGAGGTCGGGATTGATCAGACCATTTTACCCACCAGCATAGAAAATCTGGATATCCTGCCCTCACGGGTGGAGTTGATCGGGTTTGAAGTGGAAATGATGTCCGATGCCGGGCGGGAGTTGATTCTCAAGAAATTTCTTGCCGGGTTAGACGGGCGTTACGACTATGTGGTGATCGATTGCCCTCCGTCCTTAAGTCTGTTGACCCTGAATGCCATGGCAGCCGCTGATTCCATTCTGGTTCCGCTCCAGAGTGAGTTTTATGCCCTGGAAGGTTTGAGCCAGTTGATCCAGACCGTAAAACGAATCAAACAAAGCCTGAATCCTAAATTAAGGATAAACGGCATTCTCCTTACCATGTTTGACAAACGGACCAATCTTTCCTTTCAGGTAGCCGAAGAAGCTGAAAAGCACTTCAATGAATTGGTATACGCAACCCGCATTCCCAGAAGTGTCCGTTTGAGTGAGGCCCCAAGCTTCGGGGAGTCAATTTTTACCTATGATGCCATGTCCGTCGGAGCCAAATGCTATATGGCTTTGGCCAAGGAAGTGGTTGCCCGATAGGGACTAAGCCTTGGACATGGTGAATATTGTCACATTATGAAAACCACTTTGGTGATATGAAAATGTTAAAAGGACGAAAAAAACAAGCCCTGGGCCGGGGACTCAGTGCCCTGATTCCTGAACCCGAATCAACCCAGGACGAGTCCGGAGAATATTTCTCCTGTGACATCCATCTGATTGTTCCAAATCGGTACCAGCCCCGCCATATTTTTTCCGAAGAAGAACTGGCCGACCTTTGTCAGTCCATTGTGGAGCAGGGCGTGATCCAGCCTCTGTTGGTTCGACGGGATGAAAGCGGCTACGAGCTGATTGCCGGAGAACGGCGCTTGAGGGCCTCGAAAATGGCCGGCCTTGATAAGGTCCCTGTGGTGATCAAGGACATATCCGACAGTGAGATGCTCGAAATGGCCATTGTCGAGAATATCCAGCGGGAAAATTTCAGCCCCATGGAAGAGGCGGATGCTTACCAGAGACTGATCGATGAATTCAAGCTGACACAGGATCAGGTGGCCAGCCGTGTGGGTAAGAGCAGACCGGCTGTGGCCAATTTTTTGAGATTGCGCCAGTTGCCCCAACACATCAAGGAAAGCATCAACCGCCAGGAAATCAGCATGGGCCATGCCCGGGCCCTCCTGGGGGCGGAAAATTCCTCCCAGCAGGATAAAGCCTGGAAAACAGTCATTGCAAAACGTTTGTCCGTTCGGGAAACGGAAAATCTCATCCGGAAACTTAAAAAATCCGACACCACTCCCAAAGTCAAAGACAAACATTCCGATGAAATATACTATTCCCAGCTTTCTGAGAAATTATCTCAAAATTTCGGAACCAAGGTCCAGATCAACCGAAAAGGGGAAAAGGGAAAATTGGAAATCGAATTTTACAGCAACAGCGACCTTGAACGTCTTCTTTCCCTTTTACAAAAACCCTGATGAAGATTACCATCGCCAAAACCGCAGGCTTCTGTATGGGCGTGCGACGGGCTGTGGAAATCGCCCTTGACGAAGCCAACAAACACGGGGAAGCCATTTATACTTACGGCCCCCTGATTCACAATCCCCAGGTTCTTGCCCTGCTTGAAGAAAAGGGTATTCCTGTTCTTGACACCATTCCCGAAAAAGGATCAGGCATCGTTCTGATAAGGGCTCACGGCGTTCCTCCCGAGTCCATTGAACGATTAAAAGCCGCAGGATTTAAAACCGTGGACGCCACATGTCCCCGGGTCATCAAGGTCCAGCGAATTATTCGTCGATTTGCCCGGAAAGGCTATCATGCCATTATCATCGGGGATAAGGACCACCCCGAGGTGATCGGCCTTAACGGTTACGCCGAAAACAAGGGTTTTGTGGTGGATACCATGGAAGCCCTTAAGGCCTTGCCCACCTTTGAGCAGGCCATCATTGTGGCCCAGACCACCCAGAATATCCAGTTTTATGAAAAAGTAAAAGACTGGGCGGGGAAAAATCACCCCAACTATCAGTTGTTTGATACGATCTGCGATTCCACGGAAAAAAGGCAGAACGAGATCCTCCAACTGGCCGAATCATCGGATGCCATCATTATCGTAGGCGGGAAAAGCAGTGGCAATACCCAACGTCTTGCCGAACTGGCGATTCAGGCAGGAAAACCGGCCTTTCATATCGAATCCGAGGGAGACCTTGACCTGGCCCAATTGGCCGATGCAGAGGTGATCACCATTTCAGCAGGGGCATCCACACCCAACTGGATCATCAACCGGGTCTACAATCACCTGGAAAGCTCTCTGGTCGGCGCTAAAAAACCCATGAAAAAAAAGATTTATGACTGTCAGCAGTTTCTCTTGAGGACCAATATCTACCTTTCCCTTGGTGCGGGGAGTCTCTGCTACGCCTGTTCCAAGCTCCAGGGGATTGAACATGGGCTTCTTTCCGCTTTGGTGGCCATGATGTATGTTTTGTCCATGCATATTCTGAATCATTTGACCGCAATCCATGCCATCATGTACAACGAGCCGGATCGTGCTGAATTTTATTCGCGCAATAAAACCCGCCTGGCCACCCTGGCCATTGCCGTGGGCGGTGTGGGGCTTTTTCTTGTCTTTACCATGGGACAGGTGCCCTTTGTCCTGCTTTTCTGCATGAGTCTCATGGGGCTTTCCTATAATCTGCATTTGATTCCCGGTCCCATGGGGCAGGGTAAATACAAAAAAATAAGTGATATTCCGGGTTCAAAAACCGTTTTGATTTCATTGGCCTGGGGTATTGTCACAGCGCTCCTTCCGGCCTTGTCCACCCAGGAATCCTTCCGACTGGCAACGATTCCCGCCTTTCTCATGGCCACGGGCATGGTTTTTTCACGGACTGTATTCTATGATATTCTGGATATGCAGGGAGACAGGATCGTGGGTCAGAGGACGCTGCCCCTGTTTCTGGGGGATAAAAAAACCATACGTGTCTTGAAATGGATTCTTGTGGGGCTTCTGATCATTCTGCCCCTTTCAAGTGCCCTACACCTGATATCAAGTCTGGGGTATTTTTTATCCTTGTTCCCCATGATGATGATGATGCTTCTCAATGCCTATGAACGGGGCGGGCTTGTCTACAGTTTACTCCTTGAATTCCTCATGGAAACCCCACTGATCCTGACCGGGGTGATTGCCTTGATCTGGTATATATCCTGAATTATTTGGGGATTGATCTGATCAGTGTAAATGCGTAGTCCGTGTAAAGAATGCGGGTGTCAATGCGGATGTCCGTGACCGGGCTGCCACGGTGAACGACGGCTCCATCTATGATCTCCACTTTTTTCAAACCTTCGGCAAATCCTTTTTTGATGTATTTTAAAAAGGCTTCCTTGACGGTCCAGTTGAGATAAAGGGTGCTGTCTTCATGGTCTTTGTACAGGCTTATTTCCTTCTCGGAAAAAGCCACCCCCATGATATTTTTCATGCGTCCCTGTTCAATGGCTTCAATATCAAGGGCCAACCCCAGACCGCGTGTGTCCATGGCTGCCACGGCATAGTCTCCTGAATGGGAAATGCTGATGCTGATATGGGGGAAATCCGGTAGAAAGGGTGCCCCGCTTTTCTCTGCATCAATGAGCAAAGACGATTCAGGGCAGAGCTTTAGGATTGATGCAAGGGTTTTGACCGCTACCTTTCCGGCCATCCATTCCACCTGTTTTTTCATGACTTTGAAGTCATTGATCTTGTCAAAGTCAGGGGGTAGGAAAAACCGACCCAAGGGGCCGTCATGATTCATAAGGACGTTTCTTTTGCGTCGGAAGTCCATGGGCGTCTGGTCACCGACGAAACGGGAGACGAAGCGGGGAATGTTAACAAAACAGAGACAGATGGTATCCGAGATGTGTTCTATGTCAAAAAAGGGTGTATCCCTGTTCATTTAAGGGCCTTGAAATATCAGAAATCCGGTCATTTAAAAATAAAGTCCACGGTGCGTCTGTTTGAGGTTTTGTTATACATGATTCGGGTTTTATTTAAAACCCTTATTCATCCAGTATCTCCCGGATTTTATGGGACAGAGCCGTGATCTCGAAGGGTTTCTGGATAAAGCCGTTGCACCCTCTGTCAAGAATATGTTTTGCTTTGCCGTCAATGCTGTATCCACTTGATAAAAGCACACGGACATCCTTGTTTATGGCTTTGAGCATGTCATACACGTCCCCACCGTTCAAGCCCGGCATGATCATGTCCAGAATAACCAGAGATATGTCCTTCTGATTCTCTCTGTAACATTTAAGGGCCTCCTCTCCACCTTCGGCCAAAAGGGGTGTATAGCCCAGCAGAGTCAGAAGATCAAAGCCCAGGCCCACCAGAGTCGGGTCATCATCAACAAAAAGAATGGTTTCATTGCCTTTGATCAGCTGGGGAGGTTTCTTTTCCCGAACCGCTGTTTTTTCTTTGGCAACGGGAATATAAATGAAAAAGGTGGATCCCCTGTTTATTTCCGACATGACATTGATGTAGCCTCCATGGGCTTTGATAATGCCGTAGGTGGAAGCCAAACCGAGCCCTGTGCCACTGCTGATGTCCTTGGTGGTGAAAAAGGGTTCGAAAATGTGAGGAAGAACTTTTTCATTCATGCCGCCCCCCGTGTCCGTGACCGAGAGGCAGATGTAACGGTCAGGTTTGGGGTCGTATTTATCACCGCCAAAGTCCTTATCCGTGACTTCATATGTATTAAAAAAGAGATCCCCTCCATTGGGCATGGCATCGGCTGCATTCACACAAAGGTTCATCAGGACTTGTTCGATCTGCCCCTGATCGGCGGTGATGCCAGATAAATCGTCTGCCAATGCGAAATGGGTCCTGATTTCCTTGCGAGTCATGGCGAAGGTGTCCACGGTTTCGAGAACCAGAAGGTTCAGATCCACGGACCGGACTTCGTATTTTCCTTCACGGGCATAGCCGATCAACTGGCTGGTCAGGCGGGACCCGCTACCCACCTGTTTATCAATATTCACCAGCATTTTATAGTGGCTGTGCTCCGGGGTCAGGTCCAAGAGCATTAATTCGGCATAACCCCTGATAGCCATAAGAAGATTATTGAAATTATGGGCAATGCCACCGGCCAAGGTCCCTATGGATTCCATTTTCATGGCATAATGAAGCTGGGCTTCCATACGTTTTTTTTGGTCTTCAGCCATTTTTCTTTCGGAAATATCCCTTACGATTCCTCTGAATCCGACCTTTCTCGATTTACGGGTCCGGATCAGAGACACGGAAATTTCAGCGAAAAACTCCTCCTTGTTTTTGCGAATCAAAGGGCATTCAAAGGCCTTAACCTTTTCCCCGGTGTTGTAGACATGGTTGAAGGCCTTGAAAACCTTGCCAAAACTTTCTTTTCCCATGTATACTCGGTTGTTCATATTCATGAGTTCATTTTCCGAATAACCCAGGATCTGGCAAAGCACACTGTTGAAGAACATCATGTTGCCTTTGAGATCCACCTCATAATACCCTTCTATGATATTATCAAGGATGTCGCGGTACTTTGATTCGCTTTCATGCAGAGCCTCTTCATTCATTTTGCGTTCAATGGCCAGTGCGACCTGGTCCGAGACCGTGACCAGAATGGACACATCATCATGGGACAAAAGAGATTTTTCAGAATAATCCTGAACCACCATGAGACCGATGACATTGCCTCTGACAAAAAGGGGTGTCCCGATCCAGACACTGGGTAGGGGCCCCTTGGACTCGATTTGAAGTCGGTCAATGTCCTTACGGGTCATGAAAAGGGGTTTCCCCAGCCTGATTACCGTGAGTGCAAGGCTCTGATTTTTCAGATTGCTGATGTTTCGTATCTGGCAGACATTGTTTTTTTCATCATGAACATAGGGGAAATACAGGGAATCCTTCTTTTCATCGATGAGGCCGATTGCAAAATTATTAACAAATACGAGGGTTTGTAGTGACTTGTGGATGGTCGCATAAAAATCGCTTAGACTTTTAGCCAGGCTTACAGCCCGAGCAATGCTAAGGAGAACGCCTGAAATATCTTCGGATTTTTTGAGTTGTTCAAGTTCGATCTCAAGGGTGTGAATTCGCTCTTCAAGATCGTTTCGTGATGGCTCGTTGGCCATAGACCAGGTCTCCAAAAGACAGTGTCATTTCAGAAGTTGACTCTACGCCTCATTAGGCGTTCTCGTGTTTCAGTAAATCCGCAGGATTTATACGTTTTTCTGAATGGACACTCTGAAAAACAAATCGATGTCATAGCGTAAGAACTTAAAAGGAATGAAATCTCAATCAAAAGAATATAACAGCATTGTTCAATTTACAGCAATATTTTTTTAAATTATAACTGAATCCATGGGACCTGTCAAACACGGTTCATCATTGCGGAAAATATTTACCGGATCAGACAGTCATCCACGTAGGTCAATGCCAGGGATTGAAAGGTTTTAAGGTCAGTCTGATCGCAGCCTGGGTCGCAATCTTCAAAAAAAGCAGAATCAAGAATTTTTTTTGGCCGGTATGTCTGAAGGGCATATCGTTTGGCCCCTTTGATGCGTTGGAGAATTTCTGTGATGGATTCAAGGGTGATGAAGGGTTTGACGCAGGTGGTTCTGAATTCATAGTCCGGGGCGGAATCCATGATCAGTTCAATGCTGGTCAACAGACTTTTGGGATCACACTGTGAGGTGATACCCGGGGTGTAATGACCAAGGGACGCTTTGATGTCCATGGCCACATAATCAACAAAACCTTCGGCCAAAAGGGCCCTTAACACCTGGGGGCGGCTCCCGTTGGTATCCAGTTTGACCAGAAACCCCATGCTCTTGATGCGGCTTAAAAAGGTCACGAGTTTTTTCTGTAAGGTGGGTTCACCCCCTGAAATGACCACGGCGTCCAGAAGTCCTTTTCGTCGTTCAAGAAAATCAAAAACTGGGGTCATGTCACCCTTATCCGCCACAGGAGTTTTCATGGGTACCAATTCCGGATTGTGGCAGTAAGGGCAATGGAAGTTGCAGCCTTGTGTGAACACAACACAACAGACTTTGTGGGGATAATCTAGCAAGGAGCTTGGTATAAAACCGCTGATATTCATAGATAACTGAGAACCAAAATTAGTGAAATGGGACTTATGGGAGTTATGGGACTCATGGGACCTATATGTCCTGGGTGTTTTTTAGCGACCACCGGGATTGGGTGGTGGTATAACGTGTTAAAAAGGGCAGGGTAATCTGCCCCTTTTAACACAAAATTGTTTAGGATGCGACTTTGAATGTTTTTCTCATGCTGAATTCACAGCGTTTCCCTTCATTCCATTGCTGGAGGGGCCGGAGATAGCCCACGATGCGGGAATAAATCTCCGTTTCCTCACCACAGGTTTCACAGGCTTCGACCTCTCCTTTGAGGTAGCCATGGGTGGGGCAGACACTGAAGGTCGGGCTCAAGGTGAAATAGGGAAGCCGGAAATTTCCCGATACTTTCTTGACAAATGATTTAACGGCTTCGATGTCGACCACCTCTTCCCCTAAAAACAGGTGAAGAACCGTTCCACCTGTATACTTGGTCTGGAGCTCATCCTGGAGTTGAAGAACCTCAAACACATCATCCGAGTAATTCACCGGCAGATGGGTAGAATTGGTATAAAAGGGCTCAGGGCTTTCGTTGTTGGCGAAGATGGCTTCAGGCAGGGTCTTTTTATCCATCATGGCCAGTCTGTAGCCTGTGCCTTCGGCAGGTGTCGCTTCCAGGTTGAATATGTCACCGGTTTCCGCCTGAATTTCTTCCATGCGGCCCCGGATATGATCCATCACCTTAATGGCAAAGGCATGACCGTTTTTTGATGCGATCCCTTCGCCCATGAAATTCTGACAGGCTTCATGCATGCCGATGATACCAATGGTGGAAAAGTGATTTTTCCAGTAAATACCACTTTGTTCCTTGATGTGCCTCAGATAGAATTTGGAATAGGGATAGAGGTTCTTCTCGGTAAATTCTTCAAGTACTTTACGTTTGATCACCAGGCTGTCTTTGGCAATGTCGATGATCCGGTTGAGTTTTTTGAAAAAATCATCCTCAGTGACAGCCAGGTAACCGATGCGGGGAAGATTGATGGTCACCACACCAATAGAACCGGTCAGGGGGTTGGCTCCGAACAGACCGCCCCCTCGTTTTCTCAGTTCACGGTTGTCCAGGCGCAGACGGCAGCACATACTCCGGGCATCGTCCGGGGACATGTCCGAGTTGACAAAATTTGAAAAATAGGGAATGCCGTATTTGCCGGTCATCTGCCAGATCAAATCCAGATTGGGGTTGTCCCAGTTGAAATCCTTTGTGATGTTGTAGGTTGGAATGGGGAAGGTAAATACTCTGCCTTTGGCATCCCCTTCCATCATCACTTCGGCAAAAGCCCGGTTCAATATGTCCATTTCGGGCTGGAAATCAGCATAGGTTTCTTCACGGTACTCACCGCCGATGCATACAGGCTGGTCCTTGAGAATGGACGGGACATAAAGGTCCATGGTGATGTTGGTAAAGGGCGTCTGGAACCCAACACGCGTGGGGATATTGATATTGAACACAAATTCCTGCATGGCCTGCTTTACCTGCTTGTATGTCAGATTGTCAAAGCGGACAAAGGGGGCAAGAAGGGTGTCGAAATTTGAAATGGCCTGGGCTCCGGCCGCTTCTCCCTGGAGTGTGTAGAAAAAATTAACAACCTGGCCCAAGGCTGATCGTAAATGGGCGGGGGGAGCACTTTCCACTTTGCCGGAAACGCCTTTGAAACCGACCTTCAACAGGTCCTGGAGATCCCATCCCACACAGTAAACAGACAGAAGGCTCAAGTCATGGATATGCATATCGCCATTGTTGTGAACATCCCTCACTTCTTTGGGGTAAATGCGGTTCAGCCAGTATTCTGAAGTGATATCCGAGGAGATATAGTTGTTAAGACCCTGGAGGGAATAGCTCATATTACTGTTTTCTTTTATTTTCCAGTCCAGCTTTTTGATATAATTGTCCATCAGTGCCGTATTGGCTTTGATGGTGATGTTTCTGATCTGGGTTCTCTGCTCCCGGTACAGAATGTAGGATTTGGCTGATTTGTAGAAGGGGGAATCCAGAAGCACACGCTCAACAATATCCTGGATTTCTTCCACTTCAGGCTGGGGTCCGATTCTCAGCTCACGGGCCAGGGTCAAAACGCGCAAGGTTAATTTTTTGGCCTCACGTTCATTGAATTCTCCGGTCACCTTACCGGACATGCTGATTGCGCTGGTAATTTTCGATGAATCGAATTCCGCCACATGACCGTTGCGTTTTATGATGGTTTCAAACACGGGCTCACCCCTCCTCAATTATAATGTTAACGTCATATTTCAAATGACTTTTGGTCATAGTCTGTCTGTTTCCCAAACAAAAAAAACATGGTCCGGTTCAGGCGTTCATGTAAAAAAACATCAGGGCTGATCACTAAAAAAACAGCAAATAAACATGGGGCCTGTAAAAAAACAAGACCCCATTCCTATAATAAAAGGAACAGAAAAAAACCTGATGATCAACGATAAAAAGGGTTCAGCCACCTGCGGATGCCGGTGGACCTGCATATCCAATTTCGAGAAGATGGCTCACAATTGCACAATATATTGTCATGTGTCAAGTGGTAAATTCTATATATTGTGTTTAACCTAAAAAATAGTTGGATGAGAATTCCAAGGTATTTCAGGAGAATAGATGAGGACTAAAAAAATGATAAAAATGAAAGGGTCTTGATTTTTTATTTTTTTATCGTAAAATGAGGCACATAAAAAACATAGAACGAATCTGTTCGCATACACTAAAAAAAGAAGGAAAGATCATGAGCCTTGATCCAAATCCAGTTTTCAGGAAGATGATTGTGGCGTGGTATGAATCGGAGCCCACCTGTTACATAGTGATCGTTTCCATGCTACTGGTTCTTCTTTTCGGAGTGGCAGGCGTGTCTGTTGCTGCCTCAGACCCCGCCTATTCGAGCTATATATGGGTACCCGGGCTTTTGATCCTCTTTGCAGCTCTTATCATTCTCTCGTGCATCATCCAGATTATGAATCTTTATTCCGATAAGTAAAACGCCTGTGCTGATGGGGCCGATGTTTTTTGGGTATGAATAGGACATTTAAAGGAGCGAATATGAAGGGTTTTCAACGTGTTATTTTTTTGCTTCTGGTTCTGATGCCCATGGTTTCCCATGCTGAAACCGACGCGGGGGCCATTGTCATGGGGGCCTTTGAATACTGGCGCGGAAATGCATCCGAGTCGGTGACGGACATGACCATTCACCGGCCGGAATGGGAACGGAATATGCGCATCCGTGCCTGGACCCGGGGTGAGAGCGAATCCCTTTTTGTGATTATTTCACCAGCCAAGGACAAGGGCAACGGCACCTTGAAGACCGGAAAGGGGATGTGGATATACAACCCCAAGGTGAACCGGGTCATTAAACTTCCCCCATCCATGATGAGCCAGTCCTGGCAGGGCTCGGATTTTTCCAATAATGATCTGGCAAAATCAGACAGCCTGATCCACGATTACAACCACAGCCTGACAGGAGAGGAACGCCATGAGGGCAAAAAGGTCTTTGTGGTCACGTCCATGCCCAAGCCCGATGCGCCTGTGATTTGGGGCATGATTAAAATGAAAATCCGGGAAGATCATATCCTGCTCGAAGAGATTTTTTTTGATGAAGATAAAAAACCTGTGAAAATTATGACCGCCTTTGATATCCGTCTGATAAGTGGGCGCCTGTTTCCCCTGAAATGGAAAATGAAGAAAGCTGATGCAGACAAAGAGTATACGCTTCTGGATTACACGGATCTGGTTTTCAAGGATTCCATAGATCCGGGACTGTTTCGTCTACCCAGCTTGAAAAACCCCGATATGTGGGATTAATTCGATGATTGATCTTAAAATGGCCCTGCGGAATATCTGGAGAAACCCCAGGCGAACCTGGCTGACGATTCTGGCCATCGCATTTGCCAGTCTGCTTCTTGTATTTATGCTGTCCTTTCAGTTCGGCAGCTATGAAGCCATGATCAACACATCGGTCAGGATCAGTACCGGCCATCTCCAGGTCCAGGCCAGGGGGTACCAGAAAGACAGGAACATCTGGCAGGCGGTTAACGATCCCAATGACCTTGCCACGATCCTTAACAGCATGCCGGATATCGTTGCATGGACATTCAGGGCCAATGCCTTTTCCCTGGTTTCATCTGAAAAACGAACAGACGGGGTCCAGATTACCGGCATTGAACCCGAACGTGAAAAGCAGGTGTCAACCCTCAAAGACCTGATCAGAAAGGGATCTTATCTTGGGGAAGTTGATCTTTATGGTGCTCTGGTCGGGGATCGTCTGGCGCGGAATCTCGGGGTTGTTCCCGGTGATTCATTGACGGTTTTGGGCCAGGGCCGGGACGGATCCATGGCCGCCTCCGTTTTGACGGTCACGGGCGTATTTGAATCCGGTATCGACGCCATGGACAGGAACGTTCTGATGATCCGTCTTGAAGATTTTCAGGAGATTTTTTTTATGGGCGGTGGGGTCCATGAGGCTGTTCTGACCGTATCGTCCCTTAAAAAAGTGTCCCTTGTGAAAAAGGAACTCACAGACAGGCTGGCACTGGTCAAGGGACTTGTGGTTCTGGACTGGATGGAGATCATGCCCGGCCTTCTCCAGAGTATCCAGATGGATCTGGTCAGTGGATGCATCATGTATCTGATTCTGGTGATCGTGGTGGCCTTCAGTATTTTCAATACATTTTTAATGGCTATTTTCGAGAGAACTCGTGAATTCGGGGTGATGATGGCCATGGGCACCTCTCCCTTTCGACTGATGAAACTGGTGCTTATAGAATCCATGGCCATGACCCTTCTGGGCATTGTTCTGGGCATGGTTCTGGGCAGTCTGGTCACGCTTTATTTCCAGCACCAGGGCATTTATATTCCAGGGACCGAGGACATCTTCAAACAGTATGGTATCCCGGATCGCCTTTTCCCCAGGCTTTCGCTTCTTACCTTGACCGCAGGGCCGGGGCTTGTTTTCTGCATCACATTTATTTCATCGGTATTCCCCGCATTGAAATTGCGAAAAATGAAACCCGTGGAGGCCATGAGCCATGTGTGAAAATCGAATGTTTCCGGAGGCGCCAGAGCCATGGATGTGATCATGTCCTTCAGAAATATCTGGCGAAATCCAAGGCGAACCATCGTGATTCTTCTGGCCGTGCTGGTGGGGGTTTGGAACATGCTTGTCCTGGCGTCTCTCATGCGAGGTATCGAGCGGGAAATGGTGAAAAACGGCATATCCAACATGACAGGCAGTATCCAGATCCACCAGAAAGATTATACCGATGATCCTGTGGTTGAAAACAGTATCCATGACCGGGCACGTCTTGAAAAGGCTCTGGACGCACATATACAAGAACCGGCAGCCTGGGCCCAGCGTATTCGGGTAAATGTGGTGGCAGCCAATGCACGCCATTCAGGTGGCGTTAATATGGTGGGGGTGGACCCGGAACACGAGGCCCGGGTGTCTTTTGTGGCAAAATCCATTGTCCAGGGACGTTATCTTGAAAAGGACGACTCCAACGCCATTGTTGTGGGCCGGGCATTTTTAAAAAGTTACGACACCCGCATCGGAAACAAACTGATTCTCATGGGCCAGGACACGAACCAGGACATCGCCTCAAAGGCATTCAGGATCGTGGGTGTCTTCATGGCAGATATGGAGTCCGTTGAAAAACACCTTGTGTTTGTCACCAAAAGCCAGGCTGCATCCATGCTCAAGCTGGGTGATGCCATTTCCGAAACAGTCATTTTAATTCCGGAAACAGATATGTCGGGACAACGCGAATCAGCGCTTGCCCAGGCCCTTTCCACAGACCTTGGGCCAGACTATTCCGTTGAAACCTGGCGTGATCTTTTACCCATGATGAGAGCCTATCTGGATACCAATGATTTTTTTCTCTATATCTGGTACGGGGTGGTTTTCGTGGCCATGGGATTTGGGGTGGTGAACACCACACTGATGGCTGTGTACGAACGCATGCGGGAATTCGGTTTGATGAAAGCCCTGGGTCTGACTCCCTTGCGCATGGTCAGGGGGGTCTTGATGGAAAGTTTTTTCATCCTTATCACCGGGATTGCCCTTGGGGGACTGATGGGTCTTGTCACGGTACTTCTTCTGGCCCGGACAGGCATTGATCTTTCCTCCCTGGCCGCTGGAACGGATATGTGGGGTATGCCCCGGATCATCTATCCGGTTCTGGCCATGAACGATATGCTCATTGCAGGGGGCGTGGTTCTTGTGCTGGGCCTTTTGGTAAGCCTTTATCCGGCCATCAAAGCCGCCCGCTTTACACCTGTTGAGGCCATGATGATTCGGTGATTTTGCTCTTCTTCGTGGCTCTTCGTGGTGAACAAAAAAAACAAAAATAGGTTTCCAGGCGTTGCCTGGAAACGAAATAAAAAAACGGTTTAACCACGGAGACACGGAGAGCACGAAGAAAAACATGCCTCCGGCGGCCAGCTTTTAAAAAGCTGGGCAAATGGGTCATTGTGTTTGGTGGGTTGGAAGATGTTAATGATGAGTCACATGAAGAAAAAGAATACATGTTTATCAAACTTTTCAAAAGTTTGGCCCCCGGCAGGGCCGCCGGAGGCTTTATTTGCCCTTCTTCGTGCTCTTCGTGTCCTTCAGTGAGCCACGCGAACGGGTGGTGGATAAAACATGTGGTTGCGGCTATGCTGCACGGAGTTCTTTGAGGTTAATCATTGTTTTATGAGGCATCAGTGCTATGGAGATTGTCAAAGCAGAACATATCAAAAAAACATACGCCCAGGGGAAAGTCACGGTGACGGCCCTTGCCGGAGTAAGTTTTGAGGTCCATGGCGGTGAGTTCATGGCCCTTGCAGGGCCTTCGGGCTCGGGGAAAACAACGCTTTTGAATATCATCGGGGGCTTGGATGTTCCTGATTCCGGTCGTGTGAGCGTGGATGGCCAGAATTTTTCCGAGTTGTCATCGTCGGCCCTTGCCCGGTTGAGGTTGCACAAAATCGGCTTTGTTTTTCAGTCCTATAATCTGATTCCCGTCCTGTCAGCCGAAGAAAATGTGGAGTATATCATGCAGCTCCAGGGCATTCCCGCCCGGGAGCGACGGGAAAGGGCACGGCAGATATTGGATGAAGTGGGCCTTAAAGATACCTATAAACGGAGGCCTGCAGAACTTTCCGGGGGGCAGCAGCAGCGCGTGGCTGTGGCCCGGGCCATTGTCTCGGGGCCGTCCATTGTCCTTGCCGACGAGCCCACGGCCAATCTGGATTCCAAAACCGGCGAAGGACTCCTGGATATGATGCGGAAAATGAACCGGGAAAAAAACGTGACCTTTATTTTTTCAACCCATGACCGCATGGTCATGGACTATGCACGGCGCCTTGTGTCCATCAAAGACGGTTTGATCATAAGCGATGTGGTCAAAGGATAAGGGCATGGACAGACAAAGACATGAGGCACGCCCGTTTCCTTATCTGGTATTCCTTGTTTTTTTCCACATGGTGTTTTCCAGTGTTCTGTTCGGGGCATTGCCAGACATCAAAAACGATTGGGGCGGTCATATCAAAGTCCAGGGCAGCCAGCTTTTCTATGATGATCAATCCTTCTGGGGTTTCTGGGGAGACGAAACCGGCTTTGACACGTCCTTTGATCTACGACTGAAAGACACGCTGGGCTTTGGTGAAAACCTGATGATTGAAACCCACTACGACTTATCCGGTGTCCGTGGAGACACCTATGAGAAAACCCGCCAGATTAAAACCATGTTTCCGGACCTGCCTTCGGGCCTGTTATCCAGGGATTCATCAAGCGATCAGGTGCGTTTGTTTGATCTCAGCTCATCCATCCGGGAAAAAGGCGATAATGCGCTGTATCATCGCCTGGACCGTCTGTTCCTTACCCTAAAGCATCCCTGGGGCGAATGCCGACTGGGTCGTCAGGCCGTGACCTGGGGAAACGGAATGATGTTTAATCCCATGGATGTCTTCAATCCCTTTTCACCCACAGATATCCAGCGGGATTACAAGATGGGAGACGACCTGGTCTCCCTTTCCTGGAATACGGGAGGCTTTGGAGATATTCAGGGTCTGTATGTCCCCCGGCGGAATCTGACCACGGGCAATGTGGATTCAAATGAATCGTCCTGGGCCCTTCGAAATCACCTGTTTATAGGAGAGATGGAACTGGACCTCATGGGAGCTTGTCATTATCGGGAGGCCATTGCAGGTATAGGTCTTTCAGGCAGTCTTGGGGACACGGCATATCGAAGTGATCTGGTCTGGTCCGGACTTCGGCACAGTGAACATGATCAAAACAGTTATATCTCGTTTGTGGTCAATCTGGATTATTCCTGGGTATGGTGGGACAAAAATTTCTATGGGCTTGTGGAGTATTACCACAACGGTTTAGGGCACCATGACACGGAAGATTCCCTTTTTGACCCTGACCTTTTGGCGCGTATCACCCGAAATGAACTTTTTGTTCTGGGTCGTCATTACCTGGGGACACAGCTTCAGATGGAGATCCACCCCCTGTTGAGCGTCAATGTCAATGTCATCGCAAGCATCACGGAACCCTCGGCCATTATTCAGCCCAGACTCCTCTGGAATTCAAGCCAGAACACAAGCCTCCAATGGGGCCTGACCCTTTATCGTGGCGCCCACGGCAATGAATTCGGCGGCGTCCTCATTCCCGGTACCCCCCTTTACACCACCAGCCCGAACAGCACTTACGTGATCGGGTCCTGGTATTTTTAATTTTTGGTCTAACGCCGGTCTGGTGTATAGGCGACCAGACTTTTTACAGGGGGCCTTCCTGAAGATAGCATGTACAGGGCCTCCAGTTCGTGGACGGCTTTGTCAAAGCTTTTTCCGAAGATTAAAACCAGGATGGCTTTGCGTCCTGCAAACCAGCCCAGGTCCACGGCAATTTTCCAGAAAATGCCTTTGCTGGCAAACATATACAGATTTAACGGCCATTTGAGCCAGCCGTAGGTCTTCTGGGTGTTCATGACAATGCGCCGGACCTGGGGCGGAATCAATGTGTCGGTGATGCTTTTGGCCTGGAAAAGGGTTTCCAGACGGATTTTGAATATTTTTCCGGCCAGGGGATAGTCCTCTCCCTTGCCCAGGCGGCCAAGAAAGACATGGATTTGGGTGATCAGGGGGCCGATTTTTGCTTCGGTCAGGGGCGTGGCCGATTCCGGGAAATGCTTGGATGAGATCCTCGTCGCCGCTTGGGTCACAGCCTGTTTCCAGGTCTTGACGCCGGGTTCGCAGGTCAAAATGCCGGGCATGCCCACCAGATTGTTCCGGATGCTCATTAATTCCGGGGGTAGTGTATTTTCGGATGCGGCTTTGATCCTGCTGAGTTCCCTTAACGTCTGTTCCAGATCAATTTTTTTCTCATCCATCAGATAGGACGCGTCTTCCCCATAGACAGAGATAGCCAGTTGCCCAAGGAAAAGATAGAGATCCACCAGAAGATAACGGACGTAAAGAAGAAGATGGATTTTTTTTACAAGCCTGATCAGTTGCGAATATGTGGGGCGCCCCGAGGGTCCCGGGCTGACAAAATCCCGGTAACATTGGTAGAGTTGTTTGATCTCACCCACCGAGACCTTGGAGAGTTCAGAAAAGCCGGGTCTGAACCGGATCCGGTCCAATCGGTCCAAGGATCTTTCAAGGCATGAGAAGATATGGGACGGCGTGACCCGAAGCTCGGGTTTGGGGGCACTGGGATGAAACAGGGCGGCTACAGAACGGATATCGTCGGGGATATTGTCCAAAAGGGCCTTGCCATTGGCTCGTCCTTTTAATAGTTGGATACATTTCGTTTCAATCAGGTTAAGGGCCTGGGCTTTGGGAGAGTTACAGCGGGTTTTTCCCTGGCCAAGCCGCTTGATTTCACCCTTGAGGACGTTTTCCCATAGAAACATATTCCTGACATAAAGGACCATGCCGAATATGAATAGAAGCAATATCGCAATACCAATGACCAGCAAAAGCCGAATGAGCATGGGAAACCTGTCCTGTGTCACAAAGGGTTTATTATCAACGGCAGGTTATGATTTGCAGACAAATAAATCAACCCGTTTTCGTGTGCAAGGGTCAGGTATAGTTTTTCTTCATGAACTTCATGTCCTCATGGTGAATAAAAAGTTAAGTTCCCAGGCTTTGCCTGGAAACGAAATAAAAAAACGATTTAATCACAAGAGCACGAAGAAGGGCAAAAGATTATCCCTGCCGGGGGCCCCAAACATTCATTTTGGGATGAGTCACATGTCCGCTGTCGAGATGCAAGCAAGGGCACGAGGCATCGTGCCCCTACCCTCCGTGCGATGATCTCACTTGTGCCTCAGTGAGAGACGAGGTTTTTAGTTGTGGCTTTGCCGCGATGTGTTCTTTATGGTAAACATGTGTTTGCTCAAAAAAAGAGGGGGACTCAGCTGCAGGGGGTTATAGCAGATATAATCCTTTAGCTTCAATACATGGGACTCGTTGATGTTTTGGGCCAGTATTTTTTCAATCTGATATTTATTCTTCATAGGTGACATACTCGATATCAGGGAATTCTTTTTGGAGCAAAGAGCTTTTACCTGTTTGCCGTGCCCCTGTTAAACGCACCGCAGGTCTTGATTCCATTGCCAGCTTCACCCGGCTATATGAGGTTTTATCCACATAGCTTGCCTCGTATTTTATGGTAATTCGAACTGTAACTTCGAATTACCATAAAGCCAAGAGGGTGATTATCTTGCCCATGATTAGGCGCTTGTAATGAATAAAAAAACCCCGAACCTGTATAACAGGTCCGGGGTTTTTAAATTTTTCAGTTCTAACGTGTTGCGGATGGATTAGAAGGAAAGTACCAGTTCGTGGTACAATGCCGTAATGGTAAGGTCATCAGTGGTTTGTCCAGACTCTTTCCACCAGTCGCCGCCCATCAGGTAACCGGCTCTACCATTGTACACCAGGTTGTCCATGCATTTCCAGCTGAAACCAAGGTCAACTTCCGTACCCACGTTGTCATCCACACCTGAAGCAGTTACATCGGTGGTGGCCATGGCCACAAGGCCGTTTATGCTGAATGTGTCTGTGATCTCATAGCTTCCTGCAAGATACATCAGGTTCAAACCTGATGCATTCATGGCAGATGATGTATCCAGCATATTGCCGCCGATTCCATGATCATCAGAGGTCAGAATAAATACTTTTTCCCAGTCACTGCCCCGTGCCATGATTCCAGCGCTTTCAATGTCGTCATAACCTTGAAGAGCAGCAAGTCCTGCGGCATTATCTGCAATTGCACTGGCCTGAGCTGCTGCCGGAGTTGCGCCGCCGGCAAGAGCAGTATAGTAGGAGGTCAAAAATGCAGTCGCTGTTGCACCAGAAGCTCCATAGGAGCCAGCTTGATTTAAAACGGAGGTCTTGTCACCACTCATGAAATAGTAACCGAGTTCGATATTGGCTTTGCCAATGGGATATCCGGCTTCAACCCAGTAGCACGTGGTATCGAAGTCACCCTTTGTTGAAAGACCGGCGAGGTTATAGAAAGCATAAAGGGGAGAGCTATCCCTCATCTCATATTCACCGGTGATCATTCCAAACTCGGCGTTAAGGTTGATGGGACCAATTTTACCTGAGAAATAAGGGGCAATGTATAAGAAATTTGCATCAAGGTCCAAGGCGGGATTCAGGAAGCTGTTGTAGGGATAATATCCGAGCAGAAGTCCAGTCCTGTAGTCTTTTGTTGCATAAGTGCCGGATAGATAGAATTTGTCATTATCACGGTTGCTGACGATGGGATTATCCTGTGCGCCTGCTTCAAGGGCTTTTTCAGCAACGAGACCAATGTATAATTTACCTGCTCCCATGGCAATGGGTGTGACCAGTTTGATTCGGTCAGCGCCTTCGGAACCATCATCATAAAAATCAGTACCCCATTTGCTGTATTCAACACGGCCAAAGGTAAGTAGACCAACGGGAGTAATGATGTCCATCCACGCGCGGTCCATCTGGATATTGTCATCTTCATTGGCCCATGTGCCATCACCAACGTTATCTTGGGGATTGTTCAAAACTCTATCGAGGACATCAAAGCGTGTATGCAATGTAATCTTCTCGTTGACTTTGCTTTCCGTGAAAATCCTGAGTTGCATTTCTCTGTAGGTCATGGTCTCTTCATCAGTGTCTTCGACCACATTCAAAATTCCGTCAAACGTCAATGTCCCCGTGACTTTATGCTCAATGGCAAACGAGGGTGCTGCGATCAGCAGAGCCATCACAAGAGTCGCACCGGTCACTATAATTTTTTTCATCATCTTCTCCTTCGCAGTTATGTTTGATCATAAACTATTCAGACATGCTTAGTTTATACCTGGAAATTCCATGTTCGGGGAAGCAAATCCCTTTAAATGCCGAAGGCCCTCCTTTTGTTTAAGTTAATAAACAGCCGCTATGCCATGAGACGAAGCAGGCTGAAACGTATATGCTTATAATCCGATCTGTATTCTGTTGTGTGACGTGAGGCCGCGTATGGAAATTGCGTTAAGCCGTGCGAACCTTGTTTCTTTTCCAATAATTAACTAATCTCCAATCCGTATTATGTCAAGGGTTTTGTTTGAATGAATTAGGCTTTTAATCCTCTTGAAAACCCTGTCACGCCATTAATTTAAAATAAATATTTACTTGTCAGCAAAAAATTGGACAGGAAATCATACTGCATTTTTATTGTATTGATAGGTTGATATCCCTTTGAATAAAGGTGTAATGCATCATTTGTCGAAAATGCAAACCACTTAAGGATTAAATTTTTTGATATCATTGAGTTTATGGATTTGATAAAAGCCCCAGCCACCGTTACGATGCACAGTGTCTTTTATTACAGGAAAAATATTTAGTTCTTTCCTCTATATACTTAACACGCATAAAAATCAAGTAATTTGGGCCTAAAATACACTGAATCGCAAAAAAACATGTTTTTTCGTATAATAGACACCATTTCATCGTAAACACCGTTCATGCCCCATGGGTGCGGGAGTTTCATTTAACCGTTCAGGAATCTTTACCCTTGTTCAGGACATCGAGGCTGAACTTTCGAATGAGGATGCGATCACGGAAACGGGTGGGAAGATAATTCCTGATAAAAGGAAGAATCGTGCTTTGGTTGCCCAGGCGAATAATGGGCTTTGGATTGTTTTTAAGAAGCTCGGACGCGACCTTACGTGCAAAGAGCTCAACAGGGGTGGCCTTGTCCTGGGAGGCCAGGGCGCGGGCCTCAATGGCATGGGCAATGGGGGCAAAGATGGAGTTGGGCTCCATGGCCGGGATGCCCTGGTGCGCAGTTTTGCCCAGATCGGAGACGATCCCCCCGGGTTGGATCGTGATGACCCGGATCCCAAAGGGCGAAAGTTCTGCCCTAAGCACATCCGACAGGGCATGCACCGCCGATTTACTGGCGCAATAGGCCCCGGCAAAGGGGCTGGGAAGGATCCCCGAAACACTGCCCATGGTGACAATGCTCCCTGATTTTTGACGGACCATCATGGGGACAAAGGCCTGGGTCATGGCAATGATACTCACCACATTGGTTTCGAACTGGAGCCTCAGACGGTCAAGGGGGATTTCCGAAAGGGGGCCCATGGCTATGAATCCTGCATTGTTGATCAGGATGTCCAGGCTGCCGTTTTTATCGATTTCGGATACCGCCGCCCGGATATCTTCAGGATCATTCACGTCCAGTTTCAGGGTTGTCATGCCCATCTGGCCGAGGTCGGTAAGTGTTTCGGGCTTTCGCGCCGTGGCATAGACATGGTGACCTAAGCGATGAAATTCTATGGCAAGGGCTCGGCCGATGCCTGTGGAACATCCGGTGATTAGGATTGTTTTTTTTGTTGATTGCATTGTTTTCTCCTGAAAGTGCGTGGACGGTTACGGACGAACACGGACGGTCATGGACGAACACGGACGAACACCGACGGTCATGGACGAACACGGACGAACACCGACGGTCATGGACGAACACGGACGGTGATGGACGAACACAGACGGTCACGGACGAACACAGACAGACAGTCACGGACAATACGCCCCAAAGTCCCAGGCCCGTGTCAGTCCGTGCATGTCCGCGTCAGTCCATGAAATTCACAAGGCCAGTCAAAGCCGAACACCGACAGTCACGGACAATACGCCCCAAAGTCCCAGGCCCGTGTCAGTCCATGAAATTCACAAGGCCAGTCAAAGCCGAACACCGACAGTCACGGACAATACGCTCCAACGTCCCAGGCCCGTGTCAGTCCGTGCTTGTCCGTGTCAGTCCATGAAATTCA
>Ga0180007_10000246_pt1 | contig 98654 bp, 97 predicted proteins | sample MM_PC_MetaG_FD_121122 | JGI IMG/M metagenome (GOLD analysis project Ga0180007, IMG submission 121122) | Groundwater microbial communities from the Aspo Hard Rock Laboratory (HRL) deep subsurface site, Sweden - MM_PC_MetaG | ecosystem: Environmental > Aquatic > Deep subsurface > Groundwater...
CATGCAAAATGTCAGTGCATTAGATGTAGAGAAATACGTGACGAAAAAATCATCAAAGAAAATATAAAAATGGTCCGCAGAGACTATAACGCATCAGGCGGTACCGAAATATTTTTAAGTTTTGAAGATACTAAGAAAGATAAACTTATTGCACTCCTTAGGCTTAGGATCCCCTCCCTTGATGTATTTATCCCAGTACTTAAAAACGCATCGATTATTAGAGAAGTGCATACTTATGGAGAAACGCTTGAATTCTCGGATAGAAAGAAACGAGCTTCTCAACACGTAGGCTACGGTAAACTACTCATCACAGAAGCTGAAAAAATAACAAATAAAGAATGTAATCTCTCAAGAATAACGGTTATTTCTGGGATTGGAGCCAGAAATTATTATCGAAAAATTGGATATCGCCTCCGTGAAACGTACATGATAAAATGTCTTAAGAATAAGTAATTATTCCCTTGTCAAACGCTAGAACTTCTATATAATAGGTCTATATCCATTTTTTAAAACGTATGAAGAAAAACATTCACCCAAAGTACTATAAGGCAACCGTAACCTGCGCATGCGGAAACACGTTTGAGGTAGGTTCAACAGAAGAAAAGATTCCCGTTGAAATCTGCTCAATGTGTCATCCTTTCTACACAGGTAAGCAAAAACTCGTTGATACTGCAGGAATGGTAGATAAGTTTAAGGAACGCATGAAGAAGACCAAATCCCTTAAAGCATCGCTAAAAAAGCCAACAGCAGGTAAAAAAGTTTCAAAGAAGCAGGAAAAAAGCCTTAAAAAAGATCTAAGCGAGCTCAAGGTTAAATAGCTTCGCAATTTTGTATTACAAAGAACAAGTTCACGCTTGTTCTTTTTTGTACACGTAAGTCTAGAAGCTCTTTTCATTTCACCTTCCCCGCGGTACAATTTTGTTGTTAGATAAGAAAAACTATGGAAGAAAAGCTTAAAAAAGTCATAGAAGAATACGACTCACTTAATACAAAACTCTCTGACCCGAGTGTTTCTTCTGATCCAAAAAAATATAAAGACCTTTCTATTAGACTCTCTGAGCTTGAAGAAATGCATGACCTCGCACTCCGCTACATAACTACAGTAACTAATATTAGGGAAGCAAAAGACTTACTTGCTGAAGAAAGTGACAAAGAGCTCCTCTCTCTTGCTGAGGAAGAACTCTCTACTCTATCAAGCGAAAAAGAAAAACTCGAAGAAGAAATTAAGGTTGCCCTCATCCCAAAAGATTCAAGCGACTCAAAAGATATTATTATTGAAATTCGTGCAGGAGCAGGTGGTGATGAAGCAGGTCTTTTTGCCGCAGATCTTTTTAGAATGTATGAGCGTTACGGAGAGAAAAAAGGATACAAAGTCGAAATTTTAAACTCAAACAGAAGTGGTATTGGTGGCTATAAAGAAATTATCTTTTCAGTGAAAGGTAAAAACGTATATAAACACCTAAAATACGAAAGCGGAGTACATAGAGTACAACGAGTCCCCGAGACAGAAAAGTCGGGACGTATTCATACCTCAACAATAACAGTTGCAGTACTCCCCGAAGCTGAAGAAGTTGATCTAAAAATAGAGCCAAAAGACTTACGGATCGACACGTTCTGCGCTTCCGGTCACGGTGGACAAAGTGTAAACACTACCTATTCAGCCGTACGCATTGTACATATCCCCACAGATACCGTTGTTATCTGTCAGGACGAGAGATCTCAGCTTAAAAACAAGATGAAAGCAATGAAGGTTTTAAGAACAAGACTTCTTGCAGCAAAACGTGAAGCAGAGGCAAATAAACGCGGAACTGAAAGAAAAATTCAAGTAGGTTCTGGAGACAGAAGTGAAAAAATTAGAACATATAACTTTCCCCAAGATCGCGTAACTGACCACCGGATCACCGAAACACAAAAAAACCTCCCAGATTTCTTAGATGGCAATATAGAAAGAATAACAGAGAAACTTGCTGAGGAAGATCAAAAACAAAAGCTTGAACATGCCCATCCCAACAAAAATTAAACGAGCGCTGAGCTCTTTTCGCAAAAGACTTGTTCACCACAAAAAAGAACTTCTTGTGGTTACCGGTCTTTTTTTGGGTTGGCGCATCATTGTCTGGATCATCGGTTTCATTGCTGCAAATCGATTTAATCTTTCCAAAGACACCGCATATCCGTGGGTTCCAGAAAGTCCATGGAAACCAGCTCTTTCTGGCATTTTAAACCTCTTTGCCAGATGGGATTCAGGATGGTATTTATCTATTGCAGAAAATGGATACTATGTTAGCGGCTCCGCAGAGCCATCTAATATCGTATTCTTTCCCCTCTACCCGCTTCTTATGCGATATATTGGGAATCTCCTTGGTGGCAACCATCTTATTGCGGGCATGCTTATCTCAACTGCTGCACTCTTTTTTGCCTGTATTATTTTGTATTTCCTTGCCAAAAAGGATCTCACAAAATCATCACTTGCCTATCGTAGCGTACTTTACCTCCTCATATTCCCCTACGCGTTCTTCTTAGTATGCGTCTACACCGAATCCCTTTTTCTTCTTACAGTACTTGCATCACTCTACTTTGCCAGAAAAGACAAATGGTTTTTTGCGGGTACGTTTGCAGCACTGGCAACAGCCACTCGTCCCACAGGAATAATCCTTATCTTGGTATTACTCGTTGAGTATTTTGAACAACGAGAATTTAGGGTTAAAAGTATTAAGCCAAACATTCTATGGATCGGACTCACTCCTCTTGGCATTGGTGCTTTTATGTATTTTCTCTACGCAAAATTTGGCGATCCCCTCCTTTTTGCTAAAGCACAAGAGGCATGGGGCAGGTCTACGGATTTATCAATCACGGGGTTTATTAAAACGTTCTTCACATACTTACACGACTTTGTCACCTACTCACAAGAATTTGCCGCATACTACTTTACCAATGCATTTGATTTCCTTTCGTTTGTTATTTTCTTTATCCTGAGTATCGTCATTTTCTTTAAACTCAGAAAATCGTATGGAGTGTTTATGTTCTTTTCTCTCATTATGGCCAGCATGACACAAAGTTACATCAGCATGGGTAGGTTCACCGTTGTGTTGTTTCCCGCATTCATATTTCTTGCTAAAATTACTCGCAAAGAGCCGTGGAAAAGTCTGTATCTAATCCTCTCAATCATGCTCTCTGTGATTATTATCATGCTCTTTGTTAACTCATATTGGACAGGATAGACATATTATTAAAGAAAAAAAATGATCATCAAAGACGCCTTAAAAAAAGGAACACAAACGTTGGAAGATGCAGGGATTAAGACCGCTCCCCTTGATGCAGAAGTATTACTTATGCACACCCTCAATGCACCCAGAACAAAGCTCCTTGCTCATCCAAAAAGGAAACTAACCAAAAAACAAGCAAGTCGATTTGATTCACTTATTAAAAAACGAAAAATTCATATTCCCATTGCATATCTTACTAGTGAGAAAGAATTTTATGGACTCAAAATTATTGTGAGCCAAGATGTGCTCATCCCCCGTCCTGAAACAGAAACAATTATTGAGTACGCAAAAAACGTCATAAAAAAAGATACTAAAAATAAAAAGCACTACTGTATTGCTGATGTGGGGACTGGGTCAGGAGCTATCGCAGTGACACTGGGAAAACTGTTCCCAAAAACCACTATCATTGCATCTGACATTTCTAAAAAAGTACTCAGCGTCGTAAAAGCAAATCTAGATAAACATACTGTATCCAATGTCACGATTCTTTTAAGCGACTTGCTCAAAAAATATCCCAAGGACTTAAAGATTAACACCGTCATTGCCAATCTTCCCTATCTTTCTGAAGATGTATATCTTGATGTACAACCAGAAATACATTATGAACCAAAAGAAGCATTGGTTGCAAAAAATTACGGACTTTATTTTTACGAAGAGCTTATAGAGTCGCTTGAGCCTTTTATAGACAAGAAAATGCTCCTCTTTTTAGAAATCGACCCACATCAGTATACTGCACTCAAAAAACTAATTACCAAAAAATATCCAAAAACAAAAATAGCCCCTATTGAGGCTTTGAGTTCACCAAAAAGAAAAAATGCTAAGAAGATTAAGATTGGACTTGCAGCAACGATTGTTAGATAAATTCTTTTTGTACCTACTATCCTAAATTCTGCTACAGCATTCATATTTTTTAGCATAAAAAAAAGAGGCTTGGGCAAAGCTTCTTTTTTAGTTACAGTTTACTTTAATGATCTGGTGCCACAATTTACGCCAACTTTTCTTTGAGGGGCAGTGTTTTAATCCGCGGTTCTGACAAATCTCAATAAGAAATTTGTACTCAGAAATCACGGTCGCCGCCCACTCAGAACAGGGAGAAGTGGAATATCGTTCGCATAACAACTTCCGTTCTTTAATTTGTACGCGCGCGTTTTGCACCGCGCTCGCATGTACAGTAACAACATCAACAGATAATTTTTCAACAAGTTTCGTTACTCTCTTCGCGAGAACAACATTGCTTTCGCGAGCTTTCGCTTTCAATGTCAAGCACAGCTTAATCTTTTTATCAGCTTTCGCTTTCGATTCATCGAGAGACTTCAACATATAGACACCCAAAATAACAAGAATAATAACAAGAATAAAAACACTCACTTTTTTATACATGATTCCTCCTAGCAAAACTTGCCCAAGCCGTGCTACATGCATACAGTTGATGCAAAATAGCATAAAAACTATAACATAAAATAGATATTTTGTCAAGAGACTTCACTTCCCACAAAAAACCCCAGAGTACTGCCCTGGGGTTTAAATCAGTCTATGTTTTCTTTAGCAAACTTTACTCATCATACACAACACGCTTGTCATTAGGAATAACCTCTATCCATACCTGCCCTCGTGCAAGCGGAATCTCGTTTCCTTCTTCATCAAGAAACTTTGTCCGTGCATCTCTGTCTTCCTTCTTCCAGGTTCCTTTTGCTACTTCACCATTGTTAAACACAATTACATCTCCTTCGCCAGTAACATCGAGTGCAATTCTTCCTTTTTCACCCGCAGAAATCTCCGGAGGGACTATCTGAACTACAACATTAGTTGGGCAAAGCTGCTCACCGTCTTCCCTATCAATATGCTCAGTTGCTACATGATATCGTTTGTAGCAGTTATTTTCATGATCATACGTATACCTCACATTGTAATTGCCATTTGAGAAATCAAGTTCAATGCGTTTTTCTTCATCTGGCCTATCAGATGAAGATTTAGCATCAGCAAAGAGCCAAGGCTCAAAGTCAGCTTCCTCTTCCAAAAGACCTTTATCACGCACTGCGCGCTCTATAAGGGTTGTAGAAGTATACAAGTTATGTGGCGCACTTCCAGGTCCTCGCCAAAAATATTTCCCGTCGTTAGACAATGCATTCAAATCATGGACACCTAAGCCAGAAATAGCTTCCAGCGCTTGTGGTGACCCACCGGCATGTCCGTATAGCGCTTTGTACTCCTGAACCCATTCTAAATAGTATGGCCGTGCACTTCTCACGGGATGTATTTCTTTTGCAGCATCACCCGCAAAGATTGCCATAAATCGTGTAATACCCCCTTCAGCAAGAGTTTCATACACTATGTTTGCAACGGAGAGTCCGGATTGCGGCCTGACTGATGATAAGTTCTCAATCATAATCGCAACTGGATACTTATTCGCCTCCAACTCACTATCAACCAAAACTCCATCAGTTCTTCTCTCAAGTGGATTACCCATATCTACTACTGCTTCTATCTTTTCTTCCTCTATCTCTACTACATCTAATGGCTTATTGTTAAAGAACAGTTGCTGAGCAGCGTAGGTAAGGCCAGCAATCAAAAAGATGCCGACAAATATGAGAACAACTTGAAGCGCTCGATTATTCTTTATCGTTTCTTTTGCGCGTGCAAAAAAACCCTGCTTGCCACCAGGTTTTCCATTGGTCATTTTTGGTGACGGACCATCAGACTTTCTTTGAGTCATAGGGTTTGAAGACGAGGAAACAGGCTTCTTCCCTGACTTTTTTCCTTGTGATAAATCGATTGTATCTGCTGCCATAATAATTTTTGTATTACGTTACTGTCTAATTATAGATAACTTCCTTGTCCGTTGGAACAATTTCTATCCACAGTTGCCCTCGCGCAAATGCGACAGGGTTACCATCTTCATCAAGAAACTCTGTTCTCGCATTTGTATTTTCCTTTTTCCAAGTTCCCTGTGCAACCTCTCCATTTTTAGCATACAGTGCATCACCCTCTCCTATGACTTCAACTTCAAGCCTTCCCTCATCGTCAACCACTTTCTTTTCTGCATACTGCACTATCACATTTTTTGCCTCAAGCTGTTCACCAGTTGTTGCGTCTACATGCGGATTGCCACCATTGAATCGCTTATACACGTTTTTATCTCGATCATACATATATACTACTTCATACGCCTCAGAAGAAAATGGAATAGTCATCTCCTTTTCTCCCTCTGGCCTTGCGGTTAAACTAGCTTCATCTTCAAACGTCCATGTCTGATACTCCGGCTTTTTATCAAGCAGGTTTTTATCTCTCAATGCATATTCTAAAAGCTCGGATTTAGTAAACAGATTGTGAGGTGCCTTTAAGCTCTTATCCCTCCAATAATACGCATGATCACCACCTATTTGATTGATACTATAGATATCTGAACCAGGAATTTTTAAAAGAGATTCGGGGCTACCGCCAGCATGCACATACAGTGCGTTATACTCTGATGCTAAATCCACAAAATACGGCCGTGCACTTCTCACTGGGCCAATAACATCTGATGTACCTCCTGCATACATCGCCATAAACCGAGTGATACCTCCTTCCGCCAATGCCTCATACACCACTCCGGCCTCAGATAAACCTGATTGAGGACGCACGCTTTTTAAGTTTTCTATCATTACTGCTTCAGGATATGGGTTAGCATGTTCTACGTCAACTAGTACACCATCCAGGTGTCTAGAGATAAGACCTAATGTATCTTTCTCTTCAACATCAATCTTACCTGTCTCTTCACTATCCCTTCGCACAAAATACGCAACAACAACAATGAGAAAGACAACAAGAAGACAAACAACAAAAACCGTTATTTGCGTCTTCCGGTCACTTTTAAGACGAGTTAAAAATGATTGTTTTTTTGTCATAGTTTAAAATATATTAACACAAAAAGTATATCACATTATTCATGTAGCAAAAAGAACTATTTGCTTCTGCACATGTTTTTGTAAAAACACTTTAAAAATTTTAAAAAATGTGCTATAATAGTACATAGGCATATTAAAAACAAAAAACCTTTTTGAAAGGGGGTGAGTCTAATGGAAGAAACACAACCAACACAAACACAACCAACCGAGGAACAAAAACCTACGCAAAGCACTGAGAAAGCGCCACAAGGTCCTGCGAAACCACCGAATCCTACTTGGCTGTTCTATATCCTCTCAGCTGTTATTCCTCTCGTTGGTATCATTTTAGGTATCGTTTACATGACCAAGGAAGGTGAAGAGGTAAAGAAGTTTGGTAAGATTTGTCTTACCGTCGGTATTATCTTTGCACTTATCCCGTGTATTTGCTGGCTCGTAATGGTTCTTTTTGGTGGCGGTCTATCATTTTTTGGTGATGCTGTTACTACAAACACATACACGTACTAAAACAAAAACAAAAAGAGTAAAACAATTTTGCTCTTTTTGTTTTGTATTTAGACTAATGTTTTGTGCAGGAAATACAAAAAGGCTAATTCACCCATCACAAACACTACTGCAAGAATAAAAAGTGGCACGGATACCCGTGTTATTTTCTTTTTTAGTATGAATTCAGAGAAAATAGCAAAAGCAATAAGATGAACAACAATCCCCAGCATTACAAGACCCAAAACAGCTAAAATACTTGTTCCAAAAAGAATATAATCGTTTTGGAAAAGAATGATACAGGCAATGAAAACGATACTAATCAGTTGAATCAAAAATTCTAACCTACTGAAAATAGCTTGCCTGACTTTTTTTGTACCACTCCTAAAAATATCCACATACAGCATCAGGATAATTTGGGCCATACCAAAGCCAAAAAGAAGCCCCGTTATAAGTCTCATTGTATTGCTATGGTACAATCCGATGGCTTGAAACAACACATCAAGAGGCATAAGCACAACAAGCCCAAATGAAAAAAGATAGTACCCTCTCGGTAGTGCGTTGTTTGCGTGTTTTCCTAAAATGGCTCTTTTAATGCCGAAGTAATAGGTAAAGACTAAAAAAAACGCAGTGTATATGCCCAGACACCGAGCACAAAAACAAATCGGCACACCAAATGCCGAATATGTTTTACTGGGAATCTGATGACAGACAGAAAACCCAAAAAAATTGAGTACTGATCTTAATGTAGACATTATTTTGAAATCACTTCAGCTCGAATTTTTTTATTATTTCCTTCAACATTTAGATTGAGAAAAACCTGAATAATCTCAATGCCCGGAAGTATTTCTTCTTGTATGACTTTTGCAATGTTATTCATATCATGCAAATGCTTTGTCTTTTCATGCTCCGTGTCCTCAAATGCCTTTACACCACCGTACGCCCCACAATCAGTATGATGTACAATAATCACCTTCTGTATATCATGTAACTTTGCGGAAAGATCTATCTGCTTTTTAAGAACGATATAATCGGGGTGATGATGCGTCTCGAGCAAGCTCTTCCCTGCTCCGGCAACAGCAACGCGATCATAATGCTTAATGCCCAGAGTATTTTTTATGTAATCATGGAGTGCATCGTGAAACCGATAATCCATACAAAAAATCGCAAGAGCCTCAGCTTTCTTGCGTTCACAATATTCACACGTATATGTTGTCATTTGTTATTAGTTAGATAGTAGCTAAAAAGCGCTGGCTACTAACCAAGTCTATCTTTGATGGCCATAATGCTCGTAATAGCTGCTCGTTCTTGCTCAGAAAGCTTCATGGTGATATACTTCACCGTTTCTTCCATATTCGGGATCATAACATGTTCAAGCGCATTTACCCGTCTTCTTGTTTTTTCGATTTCACACGCCAAAAGATACGCAGAGTGCTCTATTTCGGCAAGTCTAATAATATCACTTAACACATGAGAAAATGTTTTGAGCGAACCATCAAGCTCTACACTTGTAGAAGCTAAACTGTAACACACAAAATCACCCTCAACTGACGACTTAAACTCAGGGATATTAACACTCATAACGTTCTTAGTCGACGCTTCAAGTTTCATTTTTTGACTAGGAACAGCAAGCGACTCGTTAAGCGCCTCGGTTTTCATTGATGCCGATGCAAACATAAAATTCTTAAACGCCTCGCCAAGATCACGCTCAACTGTAGAGCGAAGATCTTTTGCTTCTCTAATAATCGACATGAAGCTCTTCATGAGCCCATCACGTTTTTCTTTGAGAAGCTTATGCCCCCTTGTTGCTGTCTTAGCTCGCTTTTTGAGCTTAAGAAGCTCCATGCGAGTCGGATTGACGTTAAGTTTAGCCATGGTAGTAATGCGTTAGGTGTCATTCCGGACAGTCTTTCCTAAGACTGAACCGGAGTCTTATCGCTTACAGTCTGTAAGCCACGAGATCCCGGATGTTTCACTCAGAAGTGAAATTCCGGGATGACAGTAAAAAATTCTTCTAGACGAGCTCCTTTTCTTTCTCTTCTTCCTCAACCTTCTCTATCTTCTTTTCCTCTTTTTTAGCACTCGGAAGATACTTCTTTATCTGCTCTTCTTTTACACGCTTAAGCTCAGATTCTGGGAGAATTGACATAAGCTCCCAGCCCAATGTCAGTGTCTCGATAATTGATCTATCTTCATCTGATTTCTGTCTGACAAATCGATTCTCAAATTCATCGGCAAATTTTGCAAATTTTTTGTCTGCATCAGAAAGTGCAGCCTCGCCAAGAATAACGGCAAGTTCTTTTGCATCTTTTCCCCGAGCATATGCAGCAAATAACTGATTCAACACACCGGAATGATCTTCTCTCGTCTTTCCTTCACCAATACCCTTATCTTTTAGACGAGAAAGAGATGGAAGCACATCAATCGGAGGGAAAATGCCTTTATTGTGCAGTTCGCGAGAAAGCATAATCTGTCCTTCAGTAATATATCCGGTAAGATCTGGGATTGGATGCGTTTTATCATCTTCTGGCATGGAGAGAATAGGAATCTGCGTAATCGAACCCGGCTTTCCTTTAATACGACCAGCTCGCTCATACAGCGTAGCAAGATCAGTATACAAATAACCAGGATATCCACGTCTTCCCGGTACCTCTTTACGCGCCGCACTCACTTCTCTGAGTGCCTCACAGTAATTGGTGAGATCAGTCAAAATAACCAGTACGTGCATTCCCTTTTCAAACGCAAGATACTCAGCGGCAGTAAGCGCAAGACGAGGAAGAATGATTCGCTCAACTACCGGATCATCTGCCAAGTTTACAAAGAGAGTTGCGCGCTCAATAGCACCTGTTTTCCTAAATTCATTGATAAAGAATTCCGATTCAGCAAAGGTAATTCCCATAGCACCAAACACCACTGCAAATTCTCCTCCGTCACCGTCTTTTTCTCCCGGTTTTGTTACCTTTGCTTGCCGTGCAATCATTGCAGCAAGCTCTGCATGCGGAAGTCCGGAACCGGAAAAGATAGGAAGCTTTTGGCCACGAACCAACGTGTTCATACCATCAATGGTTGAAACACCGGTCTGAATAAAGTCATTTGGATAATCACGAGCATACGGATTAAGCGGAGCACCATTAATATCGAGTTTCTTTTCAGGAATTATTTTTGGTCCCTTATCTTTTGGTCTTCCTGAACCATCAAAAACGCGGCCAAGCATCTCTTCAGAAACGGGAAGCTCCATTGTTTTACCAAGAAACTTTGCTTTAGTACCCTCTACAGAAATACCACGGGTTTCCTCAAAAAGCTGAATAACCGCTTTGTCCCCATCTACCTCAAGTACCCGGCCTCTTCTTTTTGATCCGTCTTGAAGCTCAATGTCAACGAGCTCCTCATATTTCACGTCAGACACGCCTTCAACTATAACGAGCGGTCCGGTGATCTCTTTGACTGTTTTATATTCTTTAAGCATACTACGTAAATTAGCTAATTATGTGCATTCACGCGTCATCCGCGCCCAAAAATACATTATTTCAATGTGACGCTCTCTGGCTCAGATGCTGCTTTGGCAACCATAGCTTCGAGTTCATCAAGTTTATCTTCTGGCGTCATTTTACTTCGACCAATCTTTTCTAGGACCGGAAGTTTTAACAGATCCTTAAGATCCGCGCCCTTCTCAAGCACATCTACACCTTTATTGTGAAACGTTAAGATGGCTTTCATCATGAGGTACTGCTTCTTGATTGATGAATAGGTGTCTACATCATCAAAGGCGTTTTGATGGAGAAAATCCTCCCTAATTGACTTTGCCGTGTTAAGTACCAACTGTTCTTTTGGTGACAATGCATCAATACCCACCAATCGGACTATTTCTTCAAGTTCAGCCTCGTGCTGCAAAATCTTCATAGCTTCTGATTGAAGATCCGGAAAGTCCTCACCTGCCTCTTTTGCTAGATATCCTTTAATATCATCTAAATAGAGTGAGTAACTCGTAAGCCAGTTAATTGCGGGAAAGTGTCGCTTATAAGCAAGCGCTGCATCAAGCCCCCAAAATACTTTGGTAACCCGAAGCGTATTTTGCGTAACCGGTTCAGAAAGGTCACCACCAGGAGGAGACACCGCACCAACAACCGTAAGCGAGCCTTCTCTCCCCTTGCTTGAAAGACATTCGACTTTACCGGCTCGTTCATAAAAACTTGCTGTTCTTGAACCAAGGTATGCGGGATACCCTTCTTCACCCGGCATTTCGGCAAGGCGTCCGGAGACTTCTCTCAGTGCCTCTGCCCAACGTGATGTTGAATCAGCCATAAGTGCTACTTTAAATCCCATGTCCCTGTAGTATTCAGCAATGGTAATACCGGTATAAATAGATGCCTCACGGGCAGCAACCGGCATATTTGACGTATTTGCAATAAGCACTGTTCTCTTCATAAGTGGTTCACCCGACCGTGGATCTTTAAGCTCCGGAAACTCCATAAGCACATCGGTCATCTCATTTCCACGTTCACCACAGCCAATAAAAACCACAATATCTGCATCTGCCCACTTAGCAAGTTGATGTTGAATAACTGTTTTTCCTGCACCAAACGGTCCCGGTACACAACCCGCACCACCTTTTACAATGGGGAAAAATGTATCAATAACACGCTGTCCGGTAATAAGCGGCTCTTTTGGCACCAGTTTTTCTTTAACCGGGCGCGGATCGCGAATCGGCCACTTTTGAAGCATAGCGACTTCCTTGTCGCCATCTTCTGTTTCAATAACAGCGATTGTATCAGTAACGTTAAAATCACCCTCTTTAATATCCTTCACCTTGCCTTGAGTACCAACCGGCACCATGACCTTGTGCAGAACCGTTACCGTCTCTTCTACTTCACCAAGGAAATCACCCGAGAAAACCTCGTCACCAACACTCACTAGTGGTTTAAATGTCCATTTTTTTTCATGATCAATGCCTGGGACCTCGATTCCACGAGTAATATAATCACCTGCAACTTCTTTAAGAAGGTTAAGCGGTCTTTGGATACCATCGTAAATGGATGAAATAAGACCTGGAGCAAGTTCTACAGACAGCGGAATACCCGTTGAGTATACTGGCTCTCCAGCACCAATACCTGAAGTCTCCTCATAGACCTGAATAGAAGCGGTATCACCTGCAAGTTCAATGATTTCACCGGTCAGTTTTTTATCAGAAACCTTAACCACATCAAACATTCTTGCACCATTCATCCCCTTGGCAACAACTAGTGGACCAGAGACTTTAACAATAGTACCGTGAACGTTATTGTTTTCTTCAGACATAACACATTATTTAATTTTCAATTGCTAATGTTCAATTTCCAAAACCTTCCTCTAAACCGTATTGAAAATCGAACATTAGAAATTATTCACGCAACGTGGGATAAGCCCACCTTAAGCGAATTACTTATCTAAAATATCACTACCAACAGCTTGCTCAACAATACGCTTGATCTTTTCTTGACCAAGACCTTCACTTCCCCTGTGTGACGGAATGGGGATAATTGCAGGAAGTGGTCTCTTACTTAACTCAAATACCTCATCTTTGCCCTGCGCAAAAAAGTCTTCAGTAATCAACAAAACGGCATACTCTCCGGAATCACAAAGCTTCTCGAGCTTCTCAAGCATCTCTGTCTTGGACGTGACAGATACCGGTTTTACGCCAATAGCTTTAAACCCTAAAATAGCGTCTTTTGATCCTAAAATAGCAATGTGATACGTCTTCATTGGTTTTAAGCAAACTCAATTATTCTATCAAGAATCTGTTCTTTTGGAATGCCGTTAATCTTTCCGACCATTACTTTCCTGATGTTCATGTTGGCAATCTTTTTAGCAAGAACGTACGCAAGAAGTACCTCTAAGCCAAACGCTTCCTTCTTTCCTTCACTAGCAATGCTTGCCTCAAAAACCTCAAATGCTTTCTCTAGTAAGTAGTATGAACCAGTTTCAAGTGCCTGTTTGATATACTCTTCAACAATCGGTGATACAAAGATATGTGACACTTCAAGCAAAAACGTTTCATTACTCTCATCTTCAAATCTGGAACGATACAGATCTACGTTTAAGGTTCCCCCATCAATAAAACGCTCTTCAATAAACGCAAAGTCCTTCTCGAGCTCTTTCCCTCGTACCATGAGTTTACTATTTGCAAGATCAATGCGCTTCTTGGTGAGATTAAGCACAAATTCGTCATTAAGTTCTTTTGCAGTCATGAGAAGATACCCATAGTACTGCTGATCAAGATACGCATCCACTCGCTCAGGGTGTTTTGTCTCATCAGTAGAGAAAAACTCTTGAGCATCTTGAATAATCGTTTTAAATTCCCCCTCAGGCAGCGAATCTGACTCATCCACAATAGCTTCTCGTAGTTTTTCTACATCCACATTTCCAAGCTTTGATATGTAACTGGAGAGATCTTCCTCAAAAAACTTCTGCTTAAACATGCATTTTGCATTGTGAAAATCATGCTCAGAAAAGAGCCAATTCAAAACACGTTCGTCATCCACAACTTCCTTAACAAACTGCCTCGTCTGCATCATATCGTGTGCAAGCACCTGTTCGTATTTTTCAGGATTACTTTCCTTTAAAAGCTCGTCAGAATAATCGAACTCACTCAAAACCTTAAAAGCCTCTTCTTCGTCTCGTGCTTCAATCATACGAGTTAACGCATCAGAAGTAATAAGATCCTTCTCGAGCACCCTAATACGACCAGTGGCCAAAATGTAGTCAGCAGTACTTTTCATTGATGATTTCACTAGTTATAGAGAAAACTTAAGTAAAGAGAGTTTCAGAAACAGTAACGTCAAGGTCATCCTTCATGGATTCAAGCAATGATCCAAAGGTGTTGTCTATTTCTACGTCCTTTGATACTGCTTTAAACCCGCCTACTGCCTCTATTGTCTCACTGCTCACTGTATATCCCTTTCCCGCAGCTTCCACTGCCCTTTTGGTGATATCTTCCCTTCCTTTTGCAGGAACAATCTCAAAATCACCCGTACCCATTTCCTTAAGGAGACGTGAAACAATATCACCATACTGAGCGTCATCAAGATCTTTGAGCTTCAAAAGCGCCTTATCATATGCCTCGGTGATAAGTGCTTGCTTTTTTTGCAAGAGAGCATTCTTTTGCTTCATTCTCAGGGCATACTCAGCCTGTGCAACAAAGGTTTCTGCTTCTTTGGTGACTTCTTCCAAAATCACGCTGTGAAGCTCTTTCTTCTTAGCGTCAGTTTCTACCTGAATATCCTTTGCACGATTGTCTGCTTCCTTTTGCAGTTTTGCAATCTCTTTCTTGTTCTCTTTGTCAATTGATGTGATTATGTCGTCTAATGCCATCGTTATTCCTAATCTAATTTGAAGAATAAGACTGTAAGAATTGAGATAACCAAACCGAGAAGTGCATACGTCTCAACCATAGCTGAGAGAATAACTGCATTACCCGATTTATCAGGCTGTTTTGCAACAATGTTTAGACCTGCTGCAGAAACCTTACCCTGGTGAATACCAGAAAATAATCCCCCAAAAGCAACAGGAAGACATGCGGCAAAAATGACAAGTCCCTGGCCAACAGAAAGCTCTACTGGCTCACCACCTAAAAGACCAGTTTGAAGCATTACAATAAATGCTACAAGAAATCCATAAATACCCTGCGTTCCAGGAAGTGCTTCCAAAAGAAGAACTTTACCAAAGAGCTCAGGTTTTTCTGACACAACGCCCGCGCCGGCTCGTCCTGCAGTTCCCACTCCAACTGCTGAACCGATTCCAGCAAATATAGCAGCAAATGCTGCGCCTGCGATTGCTAATGCTAATCCTACCATCGTTTTGCTTAATTAATTAACTTATAAATAAACTAAGTTTAGTAAGTATAGTCCTACTTTGCAGTAAGTTCAATATATTTTCCTTTTCTTTCAAACGGAATAAAGACTTCACCACCACCTTCAAGAAATTTAGGGAAAAACTCAACAAACTGCAAACGACCGGAATGGATATACGCTCCCAGTACGTTAATAGCAATATTAAACGTATGCCCACCAACCAGTACCAAAATCATCAGTACATATCCCGCATACGGTACCATATCTTTAACGAGCAACGCAATAATATTGATTGCCATAGCAATAATGCCCGTTGCAAGGCCAAGAGCCAAGAGACGAGAATATGAAAGCACATCTGACACATACCCAACAACCGTGTAAAGCCCCAAAATACCCGTGAGGATTCTAATGGGAAAACCAATAATAGTGCCGAGAATAAGCCAGGTATAATACCGTGTAGACTTCCCCTCTTTCTCTTTAATACCAGTAATCTTATTTTTGAAAACATTATTACCAGATATCCACACCACAACAAACGCCGCGGCAAGCAGTAGAATCAACAGTATCTGAGCTGCAACAGCAATATGGAATACACTGTTACATAGAATCCACAGCGCACCTGAGAGAAGAATAACAAACCAAAGCGCATCAATAAGCACTTCTTTTGAATAATCCTTATTTTTAGCACTCCAGTACAGTTTAATCAAAATACCCACCAGAATCTGAATAAACCCGAGTGATGCGGCAAGACCAAGAACCAGCATAACATCATCAAGCGGATTTATAACTTGGATTGATTGTAAGAAAGGCGGCAAATACTGAGACTCAATACCGAACCATCCACCAAATAGTGCTCCAATAATAAACGTCATGATACCTCCATACATAAGCAGTTTGAGCAGCCGTTGCTTCTCTTTGGGAATCTTTAAGAGTTTAATCGCAAGAAATGTGCCGACTGCAAGGAGTAATCCATATCCTGCATCGGTAAGACACAATGCAAAGTAGACAATAAAAAACGGCGCAAGATATGGAGTTGGGTCGACTTCGTTTGTCTTGGGAAGTCCGTAAATCTTGGTTACCGTCTCAAACGGCTTAATAAAATTTCTGTTCTCAATGAGCACGGGAGTCTTCTCACTCTTGTTTGGTTTTACTTCTTGAATATAAAAATCTGTGGTAATTGTTTTAAGTCCTTCGCTAAGAGTACTTAAGTGACTCTTTTGTACCCAACACGACACAAGAAACGACTTATTGGTTAAATCAAAATGAATACGGGCATTATCCATGTCTTTTTGCCACGTAAAATAGTCATACGTAACTTTAAGCGCACGCATATCTTTTTCTGCAATACCCTTGAGCTCTTTTTTAAGCTTCTTAATCTCGGCTGTATTCTCTTTTATAGTCTTTTCAAGGCTTGCGATATGCTTTCTTGGTGTATCACCCTTACTTGGCAAGTCAACTTCTTCAAAACCAAATTCAAAAGCATGCTCATCAAATAATCCACGTTTCTCTTTATTGAATGTCACCAGCATATACGCGCTGCTCTCATCCGAATCAACGGTAAGTACCTCAATTTCTGAGATTTCATGACCGACTTTTTTTACAAAATCGTTTTCTTGTTTTTTAGGGAGCTTTCCAAAAATAAGCTGTCCACGCAAACTCTCTCTCACAGACGAAAGATCAAAATCAATATTAATCCATTTTTTAAGAAGTTCCTGCTCTTCTATAAGCGAACTGTTTGTTTCGGATATAAATTGAATGTGTGATTCAACTTTTTTGACTGATGAGACAACCGATTTGTAGTCATAATTAAGCACCACATCCTCATACTCTTTTGTGGTGAGTTTAATCTTTCCGCCAAGCGCCACTTTGTCAGCCAGACTTACTTTTTCTTTTTTTGCATAGGGCCCAAGTACAGAAAGCACATAATCAACGTCCAAGGCTCTTCTCTCAAAATCTTCCTTTTCTTCACGTGCCACTTCCTCTCCTTCCATCCGCTGTTTGTCAATAATTTGGACAAAACCGGTGTTATGAAGAAAATCGAGTATCTTACCCTCGTGCTTCTTAAGCGAAATTAAATCAATTTTAACAATTTTAGATACCGCCATATCCGTATTACATCACTACTTAATTTTGTTTAATAAATGAGGACACCACCGCATCAACTGCCTTATCCATATTCTGCTCGCCCTGTTTTTGTACGTCCTCTAAATTCTTCTTAATCTCAACGACTTTCTTCTCTTTAAGGTCAGTAATCTTCCCTTCAACGCCAACAAGCGCTTTTTTTCTGCTCTCACTGGCTTTGTTCTTTATGCTGAGCAGTTCTTCTTCCTGCGCATTTTTTGCGGAAGCTACCTGCTCCTGTGCCTCTCTTTGTGCTTCCTCAAGATCTTTGGAAGCTTTCTCTTCTGCTTTTTTAATATGTTCTAAAGGATTTTTAATCATCGACGTAGTTCTTGTATTAATGACTTTTATTGTTTTCTTTAGGTTACTTTTTCTCTTCCGTCTTACCCTTATCTTGCTCACCTTCGGCTTTCTCGTCTTTCTCATCCTTCTTTTCCGGGCTGGCTGCGGCTTCCTTTTCTGTTGCTTCACCTTCCTCATCCTCACCTTCCTTAGCAACACCCTCAACTCCCTCAACATCTTCCTCAACTGCTTCATCAAGCTCAGCGAGCTCTTCTTCACTTCGTGGAGGTGTTACCGTTGCAACGGTATCGTCTTTATCGCGATCGACAGTAACGCCAGGTGACAAAACAAGATCCTTAACAGAGATAACATCATCAAAGGTACCAAGTACAGAAATATCAACCGAAATATTTTTAGGAAGATTTGCTGGTAGACAGGTAACGTTAAGTGTATCGATGTTTTTAACCAAAATGCCGTCTTCATCTTTGACTGCCTTAGATTCCCCTACGTATTCAAGTTCAACCTCTGCAGTAATCTCCTCGTCCATTTTGATTGCATAAAAATCAACGTGCAAATAATCACCGGTTACCGGGTCTGCTTGAACGTCTTTAATGAGTACATTATGAACCTTGCCATCAACATCAAGATCAATAATGGTACTTTCACCTATCTCTAAATAAAGCTTCGTAAAAACGTTTTCAGGAATTTGGATGCTCGTTGATGTTACGTCATGCCCATACACAATAGCAGGAACGTATCCTTCATTCCGTACAGCGTTTACTTTTTTATCCCTCGTAAGTGCTTTGAGTTTTTTTGATTCCATAAAATTTTTGCTAACCCTTAAACGAATCCTATTATATCAGTAACCACAAGTATTGCAAGTAAAAATCATTGTTGATAATTGGACCAAACAAAAAAACGCCCAGAAAGACGTCTCACATACACATGAAACAATTGAGAAACTATACTTTAAGTGCCTTCTCTATTCGATTATCTTCTGAAAGAACGGTATACACACGCAAAATATCATCAGCAGTAATATCAGACCCATCTTTAAATTTAATCACATCCTCGTACGTAAGATCAGTAATAAGACCAACTGAGCTCACACCCATTTGATTTGCAACAAGCGTTGCTACCACAGAACAGCGACATTTCTTACAATTAGTGTGAATAAGAAATGCACCTTCTTTTTCAGAAACAACGCGTGCTTCCTCAGGAGCATACTCGGTGCCACACATTGGGCATGCAGATGCAAAGCGAGCGTTCCCATTTTGAGGATTTTGCCCGTCTGGATTTTTATCGTCGAATCCTTCTACCATTTATATGTTCTTAAAAATCGTTAATGTACTTATATTATAGCAAATTTTTACCAAAAATACAAGCCTGATCTTTGGCCCAAAAACAGCCTATACTGGACACTAATAAATGTACAGTTGATAACTTCTAATCACTAATAATGCACAAAAAAAACGAGCTCCCCCATACAAGCTCGCAATTCAACAAAACATGTGTTACAAACCATGAATATCCATTTTTATACGTGTAGTAAAAAAACTAAAGATAGTACCTGGAGCATCGGCAAAAAACCTTAGAACATGCGAACCAATAACCAGATCGACATTGAGCTTAGAGCAAAAAGTCTCCCAAAACACTTCTTCCCCTGCAAGAACGCAAAGATCAATACCTGCACCAATGTCAAGCTCTGCCCAGGTTAGTTCCTTGGCAAGTTCAGCATACACTTCGTCGTCGTCATAGTGCTTTGCCAGTCTCACCAAAAATTCATATGTCTTAGGTCCAACTAGAAGAAGATTGTCAAGAACGATAACAAAATCTTTGGCATTAAATACCGACGCTGCAACGTCAACCGTTACCCGTCCAGAAGCAACTGCCGCCAATCTCAGAACATATCTGCTCGAATCGTCTTGTACAATTCTAGCTAACCTTTCCTCATCAAAATTGCTAAAAGCTTTGATAATCGTCAAGAATACATCTTTTTGGAAAACGGTATCTCTTCCCAACTCACTCTCTCTAGATTCACATGTGCCATGCGCAAGAATACACAATTGCTCAAGAGTAAGGAGCTCAAGATCAACATGTGTTAAGAGACATTGCGTAATAGCGTGAGGATCACTTAACCTGCTCGCCTGAAGAGCAACACCAAAAAGAAGTTCATGGAATAATTGGTCTCCCTCTGCAACATGAGGTGCTGTTTGAGTATGCAAGTGTGCTATTTTTTTAATAATAGACCTGAGTAAATCATAATCGACATAGAATCCTGCTATCTCTCCAAGTTGTTGCATAGTTAGTCCAGGAACGCTCGAAATCTCTGTCCAAACACTTGAGGCCCAGGGGGTATCAAGAACTTTCTTCCCTAACTCTAGCAACCGATCAAATACACCTGGATCTACTTCATGTCCATCTGCACCAATCTTATTAATTTCACTTTTAATTTCCTCTACTTCATTTTTCAACTTTTTCCTCCTTAAAAAGTACAGCAAAACTCAGAAATCTTCTAAGTTACAGCATTAATGTCATATCTTCAACTTCAAGTCAAGCACCTTTTTCCCTTATTTTGAAATCAAAAAACTTTATTTTTTGTTTTGCAACAATATGTTAGCATTATTAGTTTATAAGATTTTCTTGGATTTTAATTTGTCTTAAATGAAACCAGACCGCATAACAAGTAAGCACTTCTTTATCCTACTCCTCTTTGTAGTACTTACATGCATCCAGTTTTACTCAGTCATTTTGAACTTCAACACACATGTTGCCGGAAACAAAGGTGACGCCTGGCAAAACGTTTGGAATATTTACTGGGTAAAAACGACTGTGCTAGAAAAGGCACAAAATCCTTACTATACTGACCTTTTACACCACCCACATGGGACCACATTGGCGCTTCACACCCTCTCCCCATTAAATAGTGTTATTGGCGCGCTGCTTTCATACGTAATAAGTTTTACTGAGTCCTACAATGTGGTTTTTCTTGCTAACTTTGCCTTGAGCGGCTTTAGTATGTACCTTCTTGCCTTTTATCTCACTAAAAATCGATTTGCAGCTTTTGTTGCCGGGTGTATTTTTGCCTTTTCTCCCTACCACCTTGGCCATGGACTCGGTCATATGAATCTTATTTCTCTTGGGTGGATGCCACTTTTTGTGCTTTACCTCCTAAAACGTTTAAAGCATACTCGTTTAAAAACGCGGGGCATGCAGCACTCTTTTTTATACTCACTGCCCTATCATCAATATACTACGCAGCATTTCTTGTTTTTCTTTCAGCATTAATTTTTATATATCTTTCGCTTAAAAGTCGACACAAAACGGTTACCTATATAAGAGATAGTGTTCCGATTATAGCAATAAGTCTAGTAGTACTTGCTCCACTTATTGCCTATATTGGAAGTGCTCTTGTTTCACACGAGTTTGTGGCAGAAAGAAACCCAGAAGAATGGTCAGCAGACGTACTCAGCTTCTTTGTGCCCAGCCAAATACAAACCATTGGCACATTCTTTCAAAATCTTACCAAGCATTTTATTGGAAACGCATCAGAAAATAATAACTATATAGGATACGGAGCATTATTTTTTGCCGGAGTTGCTGTGTGGAAATACAGAAAAAAGATGCTCGTACGTTTTCTGGCAGGTGCAACTATTATTTTTGGCATTTTAGCACTTGGGCCACACGTGCATTTTGCTGGTGCGATTTCTATTATTCCTCTTCCATATATACTTTTGTATAAACATATCCCCGGATTTTCCCTTACAGGCGTTCCAACAAGATTCACTGCTTTGGTGATCTTTTGCATCAGTATCCTTGCGGCCATAGGACTTACTTATTTGCTGAAAAGATCAAAAAATATAAGAAAAAGACTCATTCTCATGACAATCGTAAGCACATTTTTAGTACTTGAACTTGCCGCATTCCCGTTTACCGTAACGCACTATCCCGTCTCGTCTTTTTACTACGATCTTGCAAAAGAGCCAGGAGACTTTGCCATTATTGATCTGCATGAAAACTACACTAAGCCACTCTACTTTCAGACGATTCATGGCAAAAAAATGGTAGATGGATACATATCAAGAAAAACCACCATGTCACAAGCGTTTTTAAACGCTACTCCAGTTATTGCTGAGCTCACCGGGAAAAAAGAAATTACTGTATCTACCCCAGATGCTTTTATTGCACAAGAAATTCTTAGGGATATGGACGTTAAATATGTTGTGTTGGAAAATGGGATGGATGCTGAAATAGTTGAAACGTTTGGACTAAAAAGAGTTTATGAAGATGAATTGGTGTGGGTATATGAGGTAGATTGAAGGACATTGACAAATAGCCACCCTTCACATATAATAACCCGCTAATAGTAGTAGATTTTTTTCACACAGGAGGACCAAAATGTGCAAAAACCCTCGCGCGCTCGTAGAGAGCGCTCTTGCCACGATTCATCTCCCTTTTGTTCAAAATTGCAACCCCGATATCGTGGGCTACGGCGTAGAAAATTCTGAAGGTATTATCTGGCATTCCAGGCCAGAAGGTAGACCATTTTCTATTGTTCAATGTTTTCCAAATTGCAAACACGCATTGTATCCTAGTAAGTATTTGGGCTCAGAAAAAATTGCGTCACTCAAAACAATTGACCAAGAACGAATCCTTTTTATCACAATCTTCCACTGCTTACCGTTTTGGTTAGGCATTGCCATGCTTGTTGAGCTCTCTAAATTCGGAAACAACAAACCGGGCGAAACATTACATTCATTGTTATCTAAGCTTGGGCTTAAAACCGCTATTGAAGGTGCTGAGACAGTGCTGAAAAGCACTATTCAAGCAGGAGACGCATACCACATTGCTGTTGAAGTGCTTATGGCAGGATTCTTACAACATCAAAAAGGAACATTTTCTATTTCACCGTTTGAACTTACAGCATTAAGAAACCTCGCTTCTGCACTCGCGAGTTATCTTGCAGAAGAGTAGTTCAACAAATGTTTAAAAACGCCAACATTACAAAAGCCACCTCTCCCTTAGGAAAGCGTGGCCTTTTTTTATTCAACAATATGTTCCTGGTCTTTCCTGCCTCTCACCTTAATACTCTGAATAATCCCAATAACAATAAGCGTCATAACCAACGCACTTCCTCCATAGCTCACTAGGACAAGTGGAATACCGGTTATAGGCATAATACCCAGGTTCATACCAATATTTACAAAAATCTGAAAAACAAACATAACGACGGCACCAATTACAAGCATAATACCAAACTCGTCGCGTGAATGCCTTCCAATACTAATAATACGCCAAAAGATGACAAAGAAGACAAGAAGCATAATAATACCCCCAAGAAAGCCAAGCTCTTCCGTAAGCACAGCAAAAATAAAATCTGTGTGACGCTCCGGCAAGAACCTGAGCTGACTTTGCGTACCATGGCCAAGCCCCTGTCCAAAAAACCCACCAGATCCAACCGCAATTTTCGACTGAATAATATTATACCCTGCTCCAAGCGGATCAGACGCTGGATTTAAAAAACTGATGATGCGCTGCTTTTGATAGTCTTTTAAAAAAAAGAGCCATGCAAAGACTGTGAGTGCCGCACCGCTGACAAAGAGAAAAAAAGCATAAATTTTCTTAATTCCAGAAAAAAGTAAAAGCCCAATCCAAATGGCAATATACACAAGGGCCGACCCAAGATCGGGCTGAAACATCACCAGGGTAAAAGGAATTGCAGTAATCAAACCAGAAACAAGAACAAACTGAAACCGACTCACCCGTCCGGAAACACTTGCAAAATACCGAGACAAGATAATAAGCAAAATTACTTTCCCAAGCTCAGAAGGCTGAAACTGAAAAATCCCAAGATCAAACCAACCACGCGTCCCCCGTACTTCTTGGCCTAAGAACAGCACAGCAATTAAAAGAATAATTAAAAATGCATATAACACATATGCATAGTTTTTAAACGTATTGTAATCAACAATAGCGAGAACAAAGATTAAAATGACGCCTATCCCAAACGCTACAAGCTGCTTAATAAACTCAGTGCTCCACCGAGCTTCCTCAGTTGTTGTTGTAGAGTATATCAGTACAAGACCTAAAATTACCAAAATACAGACGGTTGCAAATAGCAGCCAATCCATATTTTTAATAATCTCAAAAAATCGTCTCATACGTTATCTCTTAATAACTGAGTTCCTGCCCCTCTTGATATTCGTTCATAAACGCCGAAGACGAAAATACGTCAACACTTGGCTCAACAATAGCCTGAGTTGACTCGCCTAAATAATCCGGCCATGTCACCACAAAATCGCGCTCTTCACCAGAACGTATCGCATTCACGTTGGTATGATTAATACCAACTATCTCTTGCTGCTTATTAAAAAGTACCACATCTAAGTCAACCTGATTAAAACTAAACGGCGAATCGTTTACCAATGTTCCCGTTACTCTCCCCCTCCCTCTAAAATCTTCGTATCTAACATTTTTAAGCGTCAGCTGAATCGAACCAAAATCTTTGAGCTTTTGGACCATCACCGGGTCTAAAAGCACCTCTATCGAAGCAGGTTCTGCAGCAACATCAACGCCAAGCACCGCAAGCGTCCTCGTAGATCGAGGCGCACTGTATGTAGTTCCACTTTTTCTCCCAACTTCCTGTCCCGCAGCATCTTTAAGTACGACCGTATATGCTAGCTTACTTACCCCCCACACCGGATCGGTATTGACAAGACGCATAAATACATCATAGGAATCATCAGTTTCTGAAATAATCGTCACATCCTTTGACGTAATCTTAAAATCAGCAGAAGGCTTCTCCTCCTCTACAATAGGAGTCGTATCCTCTTCAGGGAAAAAAGATTCAATGTATTTAGCACCATTTATAATACCAATAGTAAGCACTATACCCAAAATAACAGCGATAGCACCATAGATAAAAGGTCTCTTATATTTCACAATAAAGAGCTTTCGATCATACTCTTTGTCTATATCTTGCTCCTTGGCCTCTACCTGCTTCTTCCTCTGATCAAGCGGAGAAAGCGGCTCCTCGGGCTTCTTCCCAATTCCAAATGGCATGTGTGTCAATTATTAATCGATTACAATATACCACAGGATTTCTCCTTTGACAAAGTGGAAATAATATGATACAATGAACGTAGCGATTAAGTCATTTTAAATAAAAAGAAAATGCTACAAACAAGTTCAGATGTCCTTTATTTGTGCGGTTCATTAGCACTTCTCGCGTTTACCGGTTTTTTGTGCTATTTTATTTATGCCCTTACTAAAACAGTACAAGAATCACAAAAAACTCTCGAGGATGTTAATGGCAAGCTCAAACGTGTGGACCCGGTGGTAGATGAAACAGTCACCACACTAACCGACATCAATAAAAGCGTACAGACAATAAATGAAAATGTTCTAAAGCCGATTGCATCGCTTGCAGGTGTAGTAAAAGGTATCAAGCAAACGGCATCAAATATTAAAGAAGGTATGGATTTATTTAATAAAAAGAAAAAATAATTATAGAGTATATGTCAAACAACAGTTGTATGTCACCAAAAGGATTCTTTGCAGGTTTTCTTGTAGGAGGACTGCTTGGAGCCGGAATTGCACTTCTCTATGCACCACAAAGCGGTGATAAGACAAGAAAACAACTCAAGCAAAAAGCTGACGAGGCAAAAATAAAAGGTCATCTTGCAAAAAAGGAAGCAATGGAAAAAGCAGGTCTTTTCAAGGAAAAAATTGATGAAAGTGTTGAAGAAGCTCGAGATAAAGCGTATAAAGCAAAGAAGGCATTTAAGAAGAACTAAAAAGATCTCCCAAATAATTTTCTAAAAAACCTACTTCGTAAAGCCAAAGAAGTAGGTTTTTTTATTCAAAAAGGCAGAGATTATCACACTTGCATCTCCCCACGTAAGTGCGGTAAAATGAAAGATGACACTAATGAAATGAGACACACATGAAAGAGAAAAAAATCAATGCAGAAAAACTCGATTGGGATACAGTGCAAGCGTATTTAAACGAGAAAACGCCCGCTGGTTCAGCTATGGCTGTCATAGAAACCGATAAAGTACTCGACGCTCTTTTAGAAAAACTCGGTTATACGGGGAAAAAAACAACTGAGAAAGTCCGTGCTGCATCGGGAGTAATGGATAATGTAAAAGAGCTTATCATTGCTCGACGTGTAACGTCAAAACTCAAAAACGATCTTAACGCAGAAATATCAGAAAAAGAAGCAGAAGAGGTACTTCGCGTCTACATGGATGCAATCAGATCACTCACTGAGACAGAAAAGCATGCGCATGCATCACTCAAAAACAAAGTTATTGCGCGTGTAGAAAAGAGCAAAGGAAAGTTCAAAAAAACAATGACTCGTCTTATTATCGGTTTTTTTGCCTTTTTCCTCCTAGTCTACATTCTTGATTCAACACAAGTCGGGAAAAAAGCGGTGTCAGGTCTTGTTTCTGTCTCCCACTTCCTCTTCTCGTGGATACTCTTTACCTTTCTGTTGGTTGCCGGAGTTCTCACCATTATTTTAAGTACCTTTTTCTATTTTGAAAAAAGAAGGAAAAAAGTAATAGCCAGCACCGAAAGCTCTTTTTCCTCTGACAACTCTAACACCAAGTAGCAATGTCTGATTTTGTCCATCTCCACGTCCATAGCCACTATAGTCTCCTTGACGGGCTCCCCAAAATTGATGATATTATCGCACGCGCAAAAGAGCTTAATATGAAGGCTATTGCCCTTACTGATCATGGCGTCATGTATGGTGCGGTGGAATTTTATCAAAAAGCAAAAGCAGCAGGGATAAAGCCTATCATTGGCTGTGAGATGTATATTGCCAAAAATGGCAGAAAAAACAAACGCGCACGAATAGACGTCTCCCCCTACCATCTCATCTTGCTCGCAAAAAACGAAGAGGGATACAAAAATCTCCTTGAACTTACCACTAGAGCACATACTGAGGGGTTTTATTACAAACCTCGAATTGATTATGAGCTGCTTAAGAAACATTCTTCCGGCCTCATTGCCTCAACTGCTTGCATCCAAGGTCACCTGCCACAAGCCATATTAAAAGAGAATAAAAAAGAGATTGATGACGTTATTAAGAGATACACGTCACTTTTTGGCGAAGAGAACTTTTACCTGGAAGTTCAGCATCACCCCAGCATTGACAAGCAAGGACAAGTTAATGAAGGTATGTTTAGTATTGCCTCAAAATATGGCCTAAACACCGTTGCTACAAACGACACGCACTACCTCGCTCCAAATGATGATCAATTTCAAGATATTCTGTGCTGCATACAAACACAAAAAACAATCGATGAAAAAGACCGACTATCTATGATTGGTGATGATTACTCTATCAAAACGACCGACGCAATGCTTGACGTCTTTAAAGATAATCCGGAAGTACTTACCCATTCCGTAGAAATTGCAGACAAGTGTGACCTTGAGCTTGAACTCGGGAAACCTATTCTCCCCGCTTATGCAGTCCCAAAGAAAAAGGATGCAAACGATTATTTAAAAGAGCTATGCAAAAAAGGAATTGAAGACAGATATGGTAACGATCCAGAAAACAGTAAAGAAATTAATGATAGAATCGACTATGAACTCTCGATCATTAAAAAAACCGGCTATGCTACGTACTTCCTCATTGTGCAGGATTTTGTAAATTTCGCTAAAAACAAAGGGATTATTGTTGGTCCCGGAAGAGGTAGCGCTGCAGGAAGCTTGGTATCATACCTGACCAATATTACCGATATAGATCCACTCAAATATGACCTTCTCTTTGAAAGGTTTCTAAATCCGGCACGTGTGAGTATGCCTGATATCGACTTAGATTTTGCTGATACCCGTCGCGATGAAGTTATTTCGTATGTCACAGAAAAATATGGCCATAATAACGTGGCTCAGATAATTACGTTTGGAACCATGGCAGCACGCGCTGCCATTCGCGATGTTGGTCGCGTCCTTGGCTACCCGTATGACTATTGTGATCGCATTGCAAAGATGATTCCTCAGTTCCGCTCGCTTGAGCAAGCACTGGATATAAACTCTGAACTCAAAGAACTGTACGACGGTGATCCACAAGCCAAACGCATGGTAGATGCGGCAAAGAAGCTTGAGGGAGCAGCCCGCCATGCATCCACCCATGCCTGTGGCGTCGTAATCACCAAACAAAAACTGACAAACTACGTCCCACTTCAGCTGTCGACTCAAGACAAAGAGAGTATTGTCACTCAGTACCCCGGGCAAATCCTTGAGTCTCTTGGCCTCCTTAAAATGGATTTTTTGGGACTTAAAAACCTCACTATCATTCAAAACACGCTCGAGCTTATTGAGAAAATCCACGGGAAAAAAGTTGCGATTCCCAAAACTGACTTTGATGACAAAAAAACGTTCGAGCTTCTCCAAAAAGGACAAACAACCGGAGTATTTCAGTTGGAATCATCGGGAATGAAACGCTATCTCAAAATGCTGAGGCCTACTGAATTTGAAGATATTATTGCTATGGTCTCTCTGTACCGGCCTGGACCTATGGAGTGGATTCCAGATTACATCGCTGGAAAGCACGGCAAAAAAGAGGCAAACTACATCCACCCTAAACTAAAACCTATTTTAGAAAAAACGTACGGTGTTGCAATCTATCAAGAACAAGTCATGAAGATTGCACAGGAACTTGCCGGGTTCTCACTTGGTGAAGCTGACCTGCTAAGAAAAGCAGTGGGCAAAAAAATCAAGTCACTGCTCATGGAACAGAAACAAAACTTTATCAAGGGATGCAAGAAAAATGGCGTAAAGATAAGCATTGCAAAGAAAATATTTGAGTTTATTGAGCCGTTTGCCGGCTACGGCTTTAACAGAAGTCACGCTGCATGCTACGCACTTATTGGCTATCAAACGGCATATCTTAAGGCACATTACCCCGTTGATTTTATGGCTGCACTGCTCACCGCCGACCAACAAAACACTGACCGCGTTGCAATCGAGATTGCTGAATGTGAACAAATGGGTATTACAGTGCTTCCCCCGGACATCAATGAAAGTTTTGCAAATTTTACTGTTGTTAAAAACACTGACGACAAACCAATTATTCGATTTGGGCTCTCAGCAATAAAGAATGTCGGTAACGGAGCAATAAAAGAAATAATCAACGTTAGAAAAAAGGAGGGTCGATTCAAATCACTCGATGAACTCCTTTCACACGTGCTCTGTAAGGATTTAAATAAAAAATCGATTGAGGCATTTGCCAAGTCAGGAGCATTTGATAGCCTTGCCGAGAGAAACCAGGTACTCGCCTCTATGGATAAGCTCCTTTCCTTTTCAAAAAACGCACAAAAGAATGCGCTTTCCGGCCAAAAGGATTTGTTTGGTAATACTAAAAAGTCAGCCGCTCTCCCCCATCTCATGCTAGATCAAGTCGAAACAGCTTCAAAAAAAGATCGGCTCTCTTGGGAAAAGGAACTTCTAGGCGTGTACGTAAGCGAGCACCCGGTTGATGAGTATAAAGATTTTTTAAGCGCTCATACAACACTCTGCACTGAACTTAAAAACAGCGCATCAGATACTAAGGCTTTGGTTGGCGGCGTCATTATTAGCACAAAAAAAATTATTACCAAAAGCAATGAACCGATGCTCTTTGCAACCCTTGAAGATCATACCGGCTCAACAGAAGTCTTAGTGTTTCCCTCAATCCTAAAAAAAGATCCTGAAATATGGAATGAAGACTCCTTGGTACTTATTAAGGGTCGTCTCAATGATAAAGACGGTGAAATAAAAGTCCTGGCAGAAAAAGTGTATCCCCTCTCTGATGAAACCATCAAAAAATGGGAAAAAAAGAAACCTCAAAACCTTCCTCAAAAAAAGAAAATAAAGGATTTTATTGAAATCGCCGTACCAAATAAGGCAACAAAGCAATTTTTTGTCTCCCTTAAAACTACGCTGGCAAATTACCCAGGCGATAAAAAAGTATTTTTAAACGTAAAAAGTCCTGAAGGTGCAATGAAACGCCTTCACACAAGTATCAATATTGATCCTCGCCCAGAGGTCATTAGTGAGATTGAGGAGCTTGTGGGACGAGGAAAAGTAACGTAAGAAAAAATTATGGCTGAAAATTCAAAAAAAGAAAGAATGTTTCAATCGATTTCTGAGATGGAGAAAGTAGAAACTCCTACTGAGCTACACAAAGTCCATGTTGTTACACAACTTGAACGACTTGCAGAAATTGAGGACAGAGAGGACGCAATTCGTACGCTCGACAAAGAACAAAATACTGACCACCTAGAACAATTTAACGCGCTACAAGAACAAGGAAGCAGTGCCAGAGAAATCCGTAGCGCTTTTTTAAAAACTATTCCAGGGGAAGATTCAGAATCCATAGAAAAAAGAATAACTATTGCAAAAGCAGTCGCTGCGGTTAACCGCGCGGAGGGTCGTGCTGAACAGTTTGCTCTTACGGTAGATGGCCTTACCCAGCTTAAACGAGACGGCGCACTTAGAGAATACATGATTTCTGAAATTAGAAAAGGCTCAAAGATGGGTGCAATTCATATTGATATTGATAAGTTCAAGCTCTTTAACGAGGTATATGGTTATAGCGGTGGTGATGATGTGCTGAGACACGTTGGACAAATCTGTAGAGCATTTGAGGGAACCGGTATGGCAGCAAGAAAGCACGATAGAGGCGAGGAACTCGTCTTTATTTTTACTGAAAACGATTTTTCTCCAGACGAAAAAAAACAAGCTGAAGAAAATTTGGAACGTATGCTTCAAAATAGAGCGGAACAAGTACTCGAAGCTATTAGAACCATAGATACCACGCTAAAAAGACAAACTGAAAATGTTAAAGAGCTTCCAAAACACATCTTTGCAACCGAAAAAATACTAAATAGCGAAGGTGAAGAGACAGTTGACAGTGTTGGGGTCACTGCAAGCGCAGGCATTACCGTACTACGTGTCCAAGAAAACTTGACGCCCAAAGACAATGCTGAACACCTTTTAGATGAAGCAGAACAAGCCGCCGTTGACGTTAAAAAACATGGATTTGAAGCAGAAGATGGTAAACGTGAATTTGGTGATGGCTCAAGAATATACTCGGATGATGTACAAAGAAGACGTAAAGTGGAGCTTACAAAAAGAAAAAAAGAAGACCTCGTCCTAAAAACCGCAAGAGAATCTGGAGAGTTTGAAACATTTCAAGAACCACGAACCTTTGTTACATCAACTGAAATCAAGGAACAAATCGAAAAAAAGAAAGACATTGAACCCAATCCAGAGCTCGCATTAAGTGGGGCTGACTTGCTAGATTTTGCTGAACTGGTTCAAGACCCCCTTGATTACGGAGAGTTTCCGGAAGTGTCTAAATTGGAAAAAGAAATTTCAGAAAGACTGCAAAATGATGAAATGGCTATTTCTGGAACAGAAAAAATATGGTGGCAATATGCTCAATTTGCCGAGGTAGAAGCGTACATATTTGGTGAAAAGGCAAACACCGATTCACTTACCGGACTTAAAAACCGTGAGATTATCGGAAAAGAATTCCACAAGCTCTTCTACAAGACAGCTAAAAGCGGAGAAAATCTAACAATAGCTATTCTTGACCTAGACCATTTTAAAGATTTAAACGACGCATATGGTCATAAAGTCGGTGATAAAGTATTAAGACAACTTGGAAGAATTCTTAAGGAAATTTTTAGGACAGATGAAGGAGAATTTAACGGCGAAGATCAAAGAAGAAAACGCGGAGATTTAGATGTGGTAGGCTCCGGAAGACGACACCACGTAAACGGTACTCCCGGAAGACAAGGTGGTGAGGAATTTGTTATTCTCCTGCCAGGTATGGATGCAAAACGTGCCAAGGAACGTATTGAAGAGAGATTTATGGAGGTATTGCGTGCTACAAAGTTTTCTGTAGATGAAGAAACCACAAAAAAAGTAACTGCTTCAATGGGTCTTGCAGATATCAAGGGGTACAGAGATGAAAAAAATGAACCAACCACCAAAAAAATGTTTGAAAGAGCAAACGTTGCACTTAAAAAAGCTAAGGTTTCCGGACGCGATCAAGTAGTAATCGGAGGAAAAGATGTAGAAGAAGAAATGAAAAAAGTCGTTTATAGTGAAGATCAAAGATAATAAAGAGTTATTAACAATTGACAGTTTAAACTATATATATTAGTGTTTTAATAGAAGGAACTATGTCTACAAGCATCTCAAATACGGAGGGACCCATGCAAAACCATGCTGCCGCAAAGCTTATGCGGCTTAAAAAGCGATTACAATTGATGGAATTAACCCAAAAATTTGGCGAACATCCTGCCGGACCAGTTTGGGCCTTTCCAACTGGGCAAGGCGCCAGTTGGTACATTACGAGTAACCAAAACGTCACATTGAACACAAAGTTTGATTTTGTTCCCGCTCCTCAAGCGCATATTATACAAAAGCCAGCCGCCGACCAGGCTGCTGCTGCTTAGGCCAAGGAAATTTTTTTTCTGCGGCCATCTTTTTTTTGAGAAACAATATGAGAGCCAACGCTGACTTAGAAAACGCACTCGCCCACTATACAGAAAATCACTTTTGTGATGTCCCCATTAAAAACGCTATTACTATTCGCTTTGGCAAAAAAGCTAAAAGACAGCTCGGATCAATCAAAATGCTTCCAGACAAATCAACCCTCATTACCATATCGGGGTTGTTTAAAGATCCCAAAGTCCCCTCCTATGTTGTTGAAGAAACTATTGTCCATGAATTTATTCACTATGCACACGGCTTTAGCTCCCCACTTAAAAAATCCTATGAGTACCCACACAAGCATGGTATAATGCGCAGAGAGTTTGAGGCTCGTGGTCTACTAGAACTCCACACAAAATCAAAAAAGTGGATCAAAGACAACTGGCAAAGCTACCTTCAAAAAAACGGTTACCACATTCAAAGGAGAAGACGCGTATACGTTAACCGTGATCCCCTCTCCCAAATTGTATCTAAACTTTCACGCTATCTTAGATGAGTGTTGATCTTGGAAAAATAAAACAAGGCCCCTCCTATAAGCCCTACCTTATCCTATTTATCATTGCATCGCTGGTACTTATCGCTTTTGTAATACATACAACCATATCAAAAGCAGAAATAACACTTCACCCAAAAGAAGATACAACCAATGCGTCACTCAATGTCACCATCTCCCCTGACGCCGATGGAAACCTCACCGCGTTCAATGCGGTAAAAGGACAAATTATTGAAAAAACAATCGACGCTACCAAAACGTTTGATGCGGTAGAAAAAAAGGAGGTCGATTCGTATGCAAAAGGAACGGTCACTATCTACAACAACAGAAGCGAACCTCAGCCACTCAAGCAAAAAACACAACTACTAAGTGATAGTGGCGTTCTTTTCAAAATTGATACATGGGCACAAGTACCCGCAAAAGGAAAAATTGATATTCCCGTTACCGCAGCAGAAAAAGGCGCACAAGGCAACGTGGCGCCAACACATTTTGTCATCGTTAAGCTCTGGGCAAACTGGCAAGAGTTAATCTATGCAGAAAGCAACACTCCCATGACCGGAGGACGTGTTGAAGACTTTGTGGTTACTGCAGAGACGATCGAGAAGGCTAAAGAAGACGTGGCAACGCAAATCATCCAAGAAGAGATTGCCAAAATCAAAGAAACGCTCCCTCCAAGTGAAATTATCGTCCCCAAAACTACACACTATGAAATTATTAACGCTACACCAAAAGTAAAAGAGGATGATATTACCCCTGCGTTTGAGGTAACAGAAAAAATAAAATTGACTCTTGTATCCTTCAACACAGCCCAAATGAAGACAATCGCTGAAGAAAAAATCCAAAAACAAATAAGCGAAGCAAAAGAAATAATATCCTTCAACACTGATGATTTATCCTACTCACTTGCCTCTATTGACGAAGAAAAAAGAAGTGCCATTGTCACCATCTCTGCATCAGCCGCAACAATAAACAAAATCCCGTCAAAAGCATTCGAGAAAGCACCGCTGCAAGGCAGAAATTACGGCGACTTGGTTGCCTACTACAAACAGTTCCCGGAAGTAGACTCAGTAGACATCGCCTACTCTCCTTTTTGGGTAACCAAAGTGCCCTCAAGCGACAGCAATATTGAAATTCTCGTCAAATAGCGGTACAGTAAACAGTAGAAGTAACTACTAGCTGTTTTTTTGTTTATTTAGGACAAAAAATATCATTTCCTCTTCAAAATCTCTCCTCCCTCTTTTTTTAGTTTTTCTCTGTGCCTCCCTCCATACACTAAAAAGTCCACTCCATGTTCATATTCTGCTATTACACCGTCAAAGCTAAAAAGAAACCGAGGCCTTAAAACTAAAAAAAGAGGGAGGAGAGATTTTGAAGAAATAGCGAAAAATAATCATCACAAAACACGCATATGAGCAAAAATAATCAACCTACACTAGAGATTAAGCGACATTCGCTCTCCCATATCCTCGCAGCCGCCGTTTTAGAGATGTTTCCTGAAGCAAAGCTTGGCATTGGCCCAGCAATAGATACTGGGTTTTACTATGATTTTGAGCTGCCTAGAACACTTATCCCAGAGGATCTCCCACTCCTTGAAGAGAAAATGAAATCACTTATCAGTCAAAACCTCCCCTTTGAAAAGGAAGTGATATCAATACCTGATGCACTTAGTGCGTTTGAAAAAGCAAATCAGCCCTATAAAATCGAACTCATCAATGAACTTAAAAAAGAAGGTGAAGATGAAGTCATTATTTACCGTACCGGTTCATTTGTTGATTTATGTTCAGGCCCTCATGTAGAATCTTCTGGTGAGCTAAACCAAAAATCATTTTCACTAGAGAAAACTTCTGGCGCGTATTGGCGTGGAGATGAGAAAAACCCCATGCTCCAAAGAATTTATGGACTCGCATTTGATACCCCAAAAGAACTACGCACCTTTGTAGCTCTAAAAAAGGAAGCTGCAAAGAGAGATCATAGAAAGCTTGGTAAAGAGCTTGATCTATTCACCTTTTCTGATCTTATTGGTCCGGGTCTCCCCCTCTATACACCAAAAGGATTCATTGTTAGAAACGAAATTATAAACTACTCTCGGGAACTCAACACGAAGATTGGCTATGAGGAGGTTCACACACCCAATATAAATAAAGCAGAATTATTTAAAGTCTCAGGGCATTACGAGAAGTATAAAGATGACATGCTCGAGGTACATTCTCATTACACAGAAGAAAAGTACTACCTTAAGCCAATGAATTGTCCTCAGCATACGCAAATTTTTGCTGCAAAAAAGAGAAGTTACAAGGACCTGCCTCTTAGGTTTTCAGACTTCGCAAATGTTTATCGCGATGAAAAACCAGGAGAACTTGCAGGGCTTACCAGGCTTAAGTATTTTGCAGTCGATGATGGGCACTGCTTTTGCTCTGAAGATCAGGTCAAAGATGAGTTTATCAAAGTTATGGATGTTATTACAGAAGCGCTTAAAACATATGGCCTTACCGACTACTCAATACGACTATCACTTAGAGATCCAGAGAAAAAAGAAAAGTACATCGGTGATGATACAATATGGGACGAATCTGAGTCATTATTAAGAGACCTCCTTACAGAAACTAACATCACTTTTAAAGAAGAAATTGGCGAAGCGGCATTTTACGGTCCTAAAGTGGATATTATCGTCAAGGACTGCCTCATGAGAGAATGGCAAATCTGTACCGTACAGATAGACAAAAACATGCCAGAGCGATTTGATCTCACCTATATAGACAAGGATGGCACAGAGAGAAGGCCAGTAATGATTCACCGTGGCATTATTGGTTCGGCAGAGAGACTCATGGCAATCCTCATAGAGGAATACGCTGGGAAGTTCCCTGTCTGGCTTGCACCCTATCACGTAAAAGTACTTTCTGTATCAGAAAAAGTGCTCAAAGAAACACACACTCTAGTACAAACGCTCAAAGATCGCGGACTTCGCATAGAAGAAGATCTGCGCGAAGAATCTGTAGGTAAAAAAATAGCTGACGCGATTAAAGATAAAGTGCCTTACATTGTTGTGTTAGGTGAGAAAGAAGCAAAATCGGGCAACATTGCCGTACGAAAAAGAGATGAAAAAGAGATCAAAGAGTACTCAGTTGATGATTTTGCCACCCTTGTTAAAGACGATATTACCAAGAGAACTATCTTTTAACGCATGCCAGCTACATTACGATCCTTTACAGACTTTGAAGATGCTTTTGGCATGGAGCACGTAAGCGCTTGTGATGTGTCACTCAAGAACATCACTCGCTTTTTAAAACACCTCAAAAATCCGGAAAAGGACCTTAAAACAATCCACATAGCAGGTACTAATGGCAAAGGATCAACAGCAGCAGTGTTGCACAGCTTGCTCATAGAACATGGGCTTAAAACGGGACTTGTTACCTCACCACACCTCATTTCCTACACTGAGCGAATTCAAATAGACCGCAAAAAAATCAGTGAAAAAAAACTGCTCGCACTCCTTAGTGAGATTTATAAAACAAGACAAAAGAACAATGTAGAGCTTACTCTCTTTGAAGCACTTACTACTGCAGCGATTTTGTATTTTAAAGAAAAAAACGTAGATGTAAGCGTTATTGAGACCGGTCTTGGAGGCAGACTTGACGCCACAAACGTGATCCCCTCTTTTGCTGAAATCATTACCCAGGTAAGCTTAGACCATCAAGACTATTTAGGAGATACGCTTGAAAAAATAGCTCGGGAAAAAGCAGGGATTATTAAAAAAAATTCGTGCGTGTTCATGCATAATCAGCCAGAGATACAAAACGTCATACAGAAGATGTGTGATAAGAAAAATGCATCATTATATATCCTAAAAAGCACTTATGTACATATGCGTAACGTTACTCAGAAATACACACGGTTTGACTACACTTCAAAAATAAACACATACAAAAATCTCAAACTCTCACTTCTTGGAGCACATCAAGCCTGTAATGCCGCACTTGCCCTGTATGCATTTGAAACGCTCGTACACAAAAAATATTTCTCCAATAAACCAAAAACTAAGAGTGTGAGAAGGGCCCTTGCACATACATCTTGGCCCGGCAGATGTCAGATAATAAAAAAAGATCCGCTTGTTTTGATTGACGGTGCGCACAATCCCGCAGGCATAAAAACGCTCATTAAGACACTACGTGATCTAGACATACAAGAACCTACTATCTTTTTTTCTTCAAAAAAAAATAAAGAGTACAAGAAAAACATAACCCTCTTACTCACCATTACTCGAGACATACTTCTTGTAGACACTGGCATACATAATCAATTAAAATCAAACGACATTCAAAAAGAGTTTCCTAGGCTACTCTCGTGTACCATGAATGAGTGTTTGGCTCAAATAACACATAACAAAAAACCGGTCATTGTGACCGGCTCGCTCTATTTTGTTGGTGAAATTTTAAAGAAATTTCCCGCTTCAGAGTGATTACTCCTCATCGTTTTGCACCATTTTTTCAACAATAATTTTACCTTTATACCGAGCATCATCACGATCATAAAACTCATACACACCTTCTTTTTGAAAGGATATGGTAAAGGATGATCCCGGTTGGATAGCATCAGTTTCAATTTCCGGTCCTGTCACAAAGTGAGTCACGGTATCTTCATTAACAAACGTAAGACTATCCCCTTCTTTGATTCTGATAAACTCTGGATTAAATTCTCCGGTGAGAATCTTAATCATACCTTCGCTAGAAACCCGCTCAACGGGAACCCCATCCTTTTGTGGCTTTTTAAGTGCACCTGTCCCTTTGGGGTTGTATCCATCTTTTACTTCACTACCGTCCTTAAACCCATCATTATCAGTATCGGGGTCACTGATATTTGTCTCGTAATAGTATTCGTCTATATTCTTAAGATCGTCTTTGTCTTGATCATACAGCGCATCGGCAGGATCAAGAGGGTTTAAGCCAAACTGAACTTCATATCCATCAGGGAGTTCATCGCCATCTGTGTCAGGCTCAAGCACGAGCGTTCCTGACGCCATTTCTTCAAGGGTCGTTAACCCGTCATTATCTTCATCAAGATAGCCAAAGGACTTTTTTTCATCGTCAGTAAAACCCGCATCGCTTGTACTAAAAAGTTTAGCGATGGTATCTCGCTGAATATATCCGACTAAAACGCCTGCAATCAAAACAAGGATCAACGCAATAAACCCAACATACGCACCCCAAGGACGTTTCTTCTTTGGCGGTTTTATTTCTCCTTTTTTTTCAGTATCCAAAGGAGGAGAAGTAAGATTCTTCTCTTCTTTAAGGGTCACCTCTAATTTTTGATCCGCGCTTTTGCCTTGCTCATCCATCTCCTTGGCATGCATTCCTGAGTCAAAGGCTGCTGCGGGAATAATATCAATCATATTTGCTATTTTTCACAAAAAATTTACTGGAGCAATACAGTTGTCGCCTCGTTTCCACCTGCATCCTCAGTAGTAATGGAAATACCGTTTAACGCTATTTCCCCTTGATTTAAGAATACTTCACCCTTCTGATCGTTGAGGAATGCATAGTCACTGTCTAAAAACTGCATTACCCCATTTAACTCACTCTTGTCTGCGTTAAAGGTCAAAAACATATCTACTTTTAGATCATCTTGATTAGATCCAGATATCGTTTTTGCCTCCAAGCTCGTATAGTACTGTTCACCTGAGTCATCTACCTCGAGCGCACCATTAAACTCGGTGCGATACGCGGAACCATCGTATTCAAAGGTAAAACTCCCTGAAACCTCACCAATTTCATTTATGGTAAGCTTTATATCATTACCAGAAACTTCCACATCTGTCAAGGCAAAACGACCTACGTAGTCACCTGGGACCGCTGAGTTAAAGCCTTTCTCATGTAAACCATTAGTGTCTGTATCATCAGGGACGTCTTGACCATCTGTATCGTCAGCTGGTTCATCGACAATTTCTTGATCATTATCTGTCGATTCATCTTGTACATCAGAAGTATCGTCCCCAATTTCGCCTTCACCATTGGGATTGTACCCATTATTTATTTCATCTCCGTCATTAAAACCGTCACCGTCAGTGTCTTTATTATCAGGGTCCGTTTCATGATCAACAATTTCTTCATAGTCAGAGATTCCATCCTCATCAGTGTCAGTTTGTTTGAGATAAGTCTCAATTTTAGTAATTTTTCCTTCAAGAAGAACCACGGTGTCACCATCTTTTCCTTTTTCAAGAAGTGCAACGCGCTTAGTAAGTTCTTCATAAATATGCATTTGATCATCAGGACCAGTAACCTCTTTGGTAACCTTCGTTTCTGTCTCTACCACGGGAGTTACTTTTGTACCCAAAAGAGTAGAAATTCCGAGTTGTTCTCTATAGAGATAAGCAAAAACACCGCTCAGTATTAAAATAAAAACGGCAAGAATAATAACTACTACAACTACTCGCTTCTTTTTGTTTTTGACGCCTCCTCCACCACCACCGCTTGCACGTGGCATGGTTTCAACATGAAAATCTTCTGCTTGTGTTTTCACAAAATCTACCTTTTCAGGATTAGAAGCTGTTTGATTTTCTTCAGATTTAGAAGACTCACGACCAGAAACATCAGAGTCTGATCTCTGTATAGTATTCATATTACATTGTTATTTTGTCTTGAACTAGAAAATCCAGATATGTTCACTCTCATTATAGCATATTTTATGAACCGAGTCAACTCCAAATAGTTCACAGTTTCCCTTTCAACGATACACAAAACACGTTACACTTACCGTGTACTATTTAACAAAATCATATGAAAGACACAATGCGAGCTGTGGTAAAAAACAAACCTGAACCAGGTGTTTCTATCACAGATGTTCCCGTTCCTGAGGCCAAAAAAGACGAAGTACTTATTAAAGTCATTAAGGCATCCATCTGTGGTACCGATATTGGTATTTACGACTGGGGTGACTGGGCAAAGGGACATATTACACCGCCAATTGTGATTGGTCATGAAGTTGTAGGAGAAATACTGGAAATAAATTCTGATGACCCAAGAGACCTTAAAATAGGTGATCTCGTATCTTCAGAAACACATATTTATTGCGGGCAATGCTATCAATGTGGCGTCGGCAATGCGCATATTTGTGAAAATATGAAACTCTTTGGTATCAGCAGAGATGGTGCATTTGCCGAATACGCAACACTCCCCATTGCAACAACCTGGAAAAACGACCCCACGATCCCCGTAGACCAAATGAGCGTACAAGAACCACTCGGAAATGCGGTTAATGTTGTTACCACTGCTAACGTTCCCGGAAAACGAGTCTTGATATATGGGCTTGGCCCAACAGGACTGTGTGCTGCTGCAGTTGCCAAAGCATACGGTGCTCATGTGGTAACCGGCATTGACCCCAGCAAATTTAGACAAAACCTCGGAAAAGAAATGGGGTGTGATGAAACATTTGATGCTGTTTCCAAGGAGAGATTGGGGTCATTTGATATTGTCCTTGAAATGTCAGGAAACAAGCAAGCAACAGAAGAAGCGTTTGAGGCTGCAAGGCTGTGCGGTACAATCATAGCTTTTGGTATCCCAAAGGAAAAAATATGTATTGATTGGGGTAAGTATATGATTAATAAAGAGCTCACCATAAAGAGCATTTTTGGTCGCATGATTTGGGACACGTGGCACAGAACCTCTGATCTTCTGCTTTCCAAAAAAGTGGATCTAGGTAAAATTATCACACATGAACTTAAACTCGAGGAATTTGAAAAAGCTATGGAGATTATGAAGAGTGGTGAAGCAGGTAAAATAATTCTTACGCCGTAAAAACACACTCAAATAGTGATTGTCATCCCGGAATCCACTTTCTTAAGTGACTATCCGGAATCGTGTGGTTTAGTCTGTAAGCAAGGAGATCCCGAATCAGTCTCAGGAAAGACTGTCCGGGATGACAGAATAAAAAATAGTATTAAGAACTCACAAAAAATTATGGATAAATACCACGTGTTTGCTCAAGAAATAGAGCAAATGAAAGAAGACGGACTCTTTAACACCATTAAAGTTATCGAGTCGAGCCAGGGTGCATGGCTTACTATTGATGGAGAGAAAAAGCTTAATCTCTGTTCAAATAATTACCTCGGGCTTGCTGCACATGACAATTTAAAAAAGGCAGTGCTAGAAGCGGTAGAAAAATACGGTGTTGGTACCGGTTCAGTACGAGCACTCTCCGGTACAAACGCTCTTCATATTGAACTGGAAGAGAAGCTTGCACACTTTAAACACGCTGAGGCAGCTCTTGCCCTTACCGGCGGCTACATGGCTAATCTTTGTGCAATACAAACCATCATTGGTAAAGAAGATATTGTTATTTCTGACGAGCTCAACCATGCATCAATCATTGATGGTGTACGACTTTCAGGAGTTAAAACAAAGTTCATCTATGCTCATGCAAATATGGATGATCTCTCTAAAAGGCTAGAAGAAGCAAAAGAAGCTCAAAAGGAATTACGGTCAGATGGTGGTCAAAAGAGAATCCTCATTATTACTGATGGAGTTTTTTCTATGGACGGTGACCTTGCTCCCCTGCCACACATAGTCGAGCTCGCCAAAAAGTACGATGCATTTACGATGGTAGATGACGCTCATGGCGAGGGAGTTTTAGGTGATCATGGTCGCGGTATTGTTAACCATTTTAACCTCGATGGTGAAGTAGATATTGAAGTTGGCACTATGTCAAAAGCATTTGGCGTTATGGGTGGATTTATTACCGGGAAAAAAGAGTTAATTGAGTATTACCGCCAAAAAGGACGACAGTTTCTTTTCTCAAACGGCCTCTCAGTTCCTGATGCAGCTGCACTTATTGCATCAGTAAACACTTTGGAAGAGTCGGACGAACTAGTGAAAAAACTGTGGGAAAATGCTGAGTATCTCAAAAAAGAGCTTAAGGCCCTTGGGTTTGACACCGGTAAAAGCGAAAGCCCTATTACCCCCGTCATGATTGGTGATGAAAACACCGCAAAGGATTTTAGCACTAAACTCTTTGAAAACAACATATACGCAACGGCCATTAAGTTTCCTATGGTACCAAAAGGAACCGCACGAATCCGAGTCATGCCTTCCGCATCGCATACCAAAGAAGACTTAGACACCGGTATTGCCGCATTTGAGAAGGTCGGTAAAGAATTGAACGTTATTTCATAACATTGTTATCGTACGGGTGCGCCGCGGCGCACCCGTACGATACATAGGCACGTCCGTACAATAGACGCGCCCCTACGATAACAAACGAAAAAACGCCCGCAAGGGCGTTTTTATATTGATATTCGTACAAATGTTATTGATTCAACGTAAACGTTCCACCATCCTTTAAAAGCCATGGCACTTCACGCGATGGAACCAGATTCCATGTTCCAGAAATCGATCCGTCTCCCTTTGATTGCCCGTTAAGCTTTAATGCATAATCAACGCTATCCTGCTGAAAAAATCCTTTTACAGAAAGCTCAGAAGTAAAAACGCGGGTGCTCTTACTATACGTAAATGTACCCTTACCTCTACTAAAAACCGGGTCACCTCCACCTGCACGTTTGAGATTATACGTGGCCAAAATGGTGCCATCATTATTGATTGTAAACTCAAGATCATCTGCAGTATACTGTGCTCCAGTCATTATACCCTTCCAGGAACCAGCAACGTCTGCAAAATCACTCCCACCCCCCTGATCGGTAGTGCTTCCGTCTCCGATCTTGCCTTCTCCACTTGGATTATAGCCTTTTTGTACTTCTATCCCATCTCTAAACCCGTCTCTATCCGTATCTGGATTGTCTGGATCGGAACCATATTTATACTCTTCACTGTTGTTTAGCTGATCAAAATCAGGATCATCAAACGCATCTGCGGGATCATTGGGATTTAACCCATGGTTTGTCTCCCAGTCATTTGGAAGACCATCTTTATCTAAATCAGTCGCCTGCCCGGTACCAGTACCTTGTTCATTAGATGGAACAACACCACCCTGCTCCTCAACAACATCTTTATCAAGTGACGGTTTTACCCACCTGTTGTACACAAAAACACCACCAAATACCAATCCCCCCAAAATAAGTACCACAATAAGAACCGTTACGATTTTGTAGAGTAAAACCTTGCGTTCAGAAGACGCAATAGTCTTATCTGAAAGTGATTCCATTATGTCCTCTGGACTCCCTCCTTGCGGCACTTCCTCAAGCGGGGCATCAGCAATGGGAGCTCCTGGTTCAGGTACCTCTGGTGTTTTTTCAGCAAACGGCTCAGGTGGCAATGAAGCCTCATTAGACGACTGAGGTACACCTTCAATTGGCTCCATGCTTGGAGTGGGGGGCTCTTTTTGCAAAGAAGGATTAGGACGTGGTGCTTCTTTTGGCTTTAATACATCGTCCATGAGAGGTTTATCTGGGGGTACATTCCCCTGCATCGGAGCTTCAGCCGGCTTAGGCTGAGCTGCGGGTTCCGGTGCTGCTGCCTGCGGCTGTGGTTTCATAGTAGGCTCAACTGGTTTTTGCGGCTCAGGTTGCTGTTTATTAGGTTCACTTGCAGAGGGAACCTTTGGTTCAGGTGGACTCGCTGGCGTCTGCGGCACTCCTCCTTGTCCGGAAAGTGGCAAATCCTGCGGCGCCTGTGCTTTTTTTTGTGGTTGATTTGAGTTTGGCATATTTTTTGATTATCTAGGTAGTAGTATAGCACAAATGTATTTGACTTTTCCATGGTTTCTCGATATCGTTTAGAAACCCTAAAAACCATTTTGTATGAATTTCTTTATCAAAACATTTGGCTGTCAGATGAACAAATCAGATTCTGAGCGCATTGTCACCACCCTACAAAACGCTTCCATGACTCACGTTGACTGCCCAGAAGATGCTGATGTGATTATTCTAAACACCTGCTCAATAAGAAAGTCTGCTGAAGATCGCGTATTTACCTTTTTATCGCGCAATAAAAAGTCAGATGGTCCTACCATTGGTGTTACCGGCTGCATGGTCAACATACAGAAAAAAAAGCTGAGCGAGAAGGCATCGTTTTGCTTTGAAATAAAAGATTTAGAGAATTTACCACAAATAATAGGAAAACAAACCACTAAAGCAGTAACAATTGATTCTGCAGACTACTTAAACATTGCTCCTAGCCTTGAATCAAAAATCCATGCGTATATCCCAATCATGAGCGGCTGTGATAATTTTTGCTCATACTGCGTTGTCCCCTATTCTCGAGGTCGAGAAGTATCACGAAAATCAGAAAACATCATTCAAGAAATCAATGAACTGGTGAAAAAGGGATATAAAGCGTTTACACTCATTGGACAAAACGTTAACTCATACGGCAAAAACCTTGAAGAAGATATTAATTTTGAACAACTGCTCAGAAGAATCTGTGCAATAGATGCTGATTTTTGGATATGGTTTGTATCATCACATCCTAAAGACATGTCAAAAGAATTGATCAACACCATAGCACGTGAACAAAAACTGTGTTCGTATATTCACTTTGCGGTGCAATCAGGATCAGATACTATTTTAAAAGCAATGAATCGTCATTATACCCATAATCACTGCATTGAACTCACGGACTATATTAAGGCTACAATCCCAAACGTATCCCTCTCAACTGATATCATAGTTGGATTCCCCGGTGAGACTACAAAAGATTTTGATGATACGCTCGATTTATGTAAACGAATCGACTTTAACATGGCGTACATTAGCAGATTTTCTCCCCGTCCGGGAACTAAGGCAGCATTACTGGAAGAAACGGTCTCGCCACAGGGAAAAAAAGAACGTGAACATTTGATACTGGATATCTTAAAAAACAAAAATATACAAAACAATAAAAAGATGATTGGAGAAACAGTCACCGTACTCATAGACAAACAAATTGTCACTAAAACACGCGAAGAAAAAAACACTCTCTATATTGGCAAAACGGCACCGTTTAAAACAGTTAAATGTAACTCCAAAAAGCCTATAGAAACCGGCCAGTTTGTTAGAGTAGCAATAACAAATGCACGTGACTGGGGGTTTGAGGGAGAAGTGGTACGCGCATGAAAAAAATAATCGTCATATTGGGACCAACCGCATCAGGGAAAACCGATTTGTCTTTATTCCTCGCAAAAAAATTCCAAGGATACATTATTTCCGCTGATTCCAGACAAGTGTATACCGGTATGAATATAGGGACCGCAAAAACAAGTGAGAAAGAGAGAAAGTTAGTCCCCCATTATCTTATTGATATGGTACGTCCTGATGAAGACTATACCGTTTCTCACTTTAAAAAAGATTCAAAGAGCATTATTGACACCAAGCAAGGTCTCCCCTTCTTGGTCGGAGGAACAGGCCTCTATATTGATGCGTTAGTTAAGAATCTCAATTTTCCAAACATTCCACCTGACAAAAAATTAAGACACACGCTTGAGCAAAGAATTAAAAAAGATGGCCTCAAAACACTCTACAAAGAACTTATTACATTAGATCCTGATTCAAAAAATATTGTCGATCCAAAAAATCCCAGACGGGTTATTAGAGCACTCGAGGTATGTAAAAAATCAGATAAACCTTTTTCCTTTTATTACAAACCTGGAGAACCTTTCTTAGAACCGCTCTACCTTATGCCAAAGATCTCACGGTTTAATCTGTACAAACAAATCAACACGCGTGTAGATAAGATGATTGAGGAAGGTCTCATAGATGAAACAAAAGAACTGCTTAAAAGATATCCTAAAAATCTACCAGCACTTTCTTCGCTTGGATACAAGCAATTATTCCCCTATTTAGACGGTGAAATTGAGCTAGATCACGCAATCAAAGACATAAAGAAGGAAACAAGAAGATATGCAAAAAGGCAACTTACTTGGTTTAAGCGATACAAAAATGTTCACCAGATCAAGAATAAGGAAGAGGCTGTGTCTCTTATTGAAACGTTTTTAAAATAAAAAAAACGTACGGGCGCCCCTTGTGGGCGCCCGTATTGAATGCGATACAATTATTAGATGGGCGCCCACAAGGGGCGCCCCTACTGTTTACTTTCTATACCCAACCTCTATGTCCGTACCACCTCTGAATGATTTCAGGTAGGCAAAGAAGTCGGTGTTTTCTATAGGTTCTTTGTTCATTTCAAACGCTCTCACCTGAGGGCCGCCGCCAAATCCGGGACCTGAGACTGCCTCAGCAAATCCATCTTGGTCAACGTCGCCGAGTGATCCATTGGTACCAACATGCGCGTCATATGCTTTGTTTTCCATGATGATGTTTCGTCTCTTGTTCCATCTGTAGACCTTCATGTATGCTTGTGCGCCTTCAGCAACGGTTGCCATAATTTCATCTTTACCATCAAAATCAGTGTCGCCTGCTGAAACGTCTATGCCGCGTCTGACATCCTCACGCTCCCATCCAAGACCATAATGTGGGAATGCGTAGAGATCACCTTTAAACGCTCCGTCTGCTTCAAACATTCGTATATGAGGATCGCCTGATGGTCCGGCACCGGTTACTACCTCTGCTTTACCATCGTAGTCAAAGTCACCCATAGCTACAGTTCCACCAAATTCTTGTCCAGCCTCGTATGCTCGCCACTCACCAACAATGTCTCTAGGATTGTTGTAACGATACACCTTTACCCAAGTCTCACCGTTTCTAAATTGCATCATAGCAATTTCATCTTTACCATCACCGTCAACATCACCTGCGGCAACATCCGCACCGGTACGTGAGTCAGTGCCAAACGGAAAGTAATCAATAGGCTTTGCGACACCGTTTGGTGAGAATACTCTCACGTGAGATGTACATCCTTCACCGGATCCAACAATGACTTCATCAGTACCGTCACCGTTTATGTCACCGGTAGTTACTCGTGCACCACAGCGTAAGTCCTTGGCAAATGCATTCCACTCAGCTTGCATATTTCCATTCTTGTCAAATACTTTGACATCAGGACCACCTGTTTTACCGGGGGCTGTTGCTATGAAGGGAGTTTTATTTGCCGTAGACGTTGGAAGAAGAATATTTACCGAGTATACTTCAGATACGTTTCCGCTGTCATCAATCGTAATATACTTAAGTACAGTATCCTTAACAAATGACAGCGTCTCACACTTCTTAAGTTCTTTTGAATTTTGATTTGGATTTGAGCCATCAACTGTGTACCTGACCTGTTTGATGCCACTCACATCTAATACACCAACCTGCACCATTCCCTTAGCTTGATATGTTTTGTCGTCATTTTGCCATACACCACTTGGGGCTTTGAACCTGAGAATACCACCTGGACCACCAGGAACTATAGCAAGTGCTCTAAAGTCCCATGAATCGGTTGTACAATTTTGCAACACAAACCGGTCACAAATCGTTACATCAATAGTGACAAACTCACTTGAAGCAAAATCCTTGTCCGATTGAACAGTCCAGTTGTACACTCGCGCGTTTGTCTCAGTAGCAGATGCAAGCGTTTTGCCAATCGTTAAATTAGCATGCTGTCCACTCGTTTGACCAGTAACAGTTACCGCAATAGTTCCAACATCGTTTCCCGTTTCATCATCAGTTGTGGTAAACTTCATTTCCGGACGTGCAACGATTGCTCCAGATAAAGGCATGGGATCACGGTTTGATACTTCAGGCTTGGTATAGTCTTTAAAACGATACGCCTGTATATAACTGTCTGTAGCTCCATCATAGTCATACCCAAGCGCATACATATTGTTGTTGTAATTTGTAAGCGCAATTACAGGTTCATTTGTTGCTTTAAAACTCCCTCCTTGCATATTTGCCAATTCCCAAGTTTTCGCATCCGGATCTTGTAGACGATACACGCTTGCCTTCCTATTGGTATCAAATACCGTCGCCCACACGTATCCATTCAGCTCTGCAATATCCCATACATGTTGGTTATTTGCTGATCCAAAGCCATTCTGATTTATCTGCTTCATTGAGTCATGTGCACTTCCTTCAACATACTGCCAAAGCTGCCCACCTGTAGGATGGGATGTTCCAACGTATACTTTCCCGTAGGTGAAAGCAACCCCCCATGCAAGTACATTACCCGGATCACCAAACCCATCTTTATTTCCTTGTGGACCTAGCTGCTCCCAAGTTTGCATATTCCCTACACTTGCAGTATAAAACTGGATACCTGAGCTACCCATAAAAGTACAGTATGCTCGACTTTCAGAAACATCACACCGCTGAGAATCAGTAGTTGTCGCGCCAAACTGTCCATCCTCACGAGATGCAACATGCGACCATGTACCTGATCCTTCGTTATATTGAAGCAAGACTGCTCCTGAATGACCTGTATCAAAAGTACCAAAGGCATACAGAGTACCTTCGAGCACAAACAAGTCAGTAATGTTTGAAAGGTCACTTCCATACCCAAGCCCCGTTGTACCCAACTTATTTGCTGCAGTACAGCCTACTTGCCCATTGTTTATTTTAACAACGGAAGCACCATTTGTTTCATCAAAAACTGCTGCAACGTAATCACCTTCAAAATCAACCGATGCAGTAAAATATTCTGCTTCAGCAGAAGCACCACAGGCATCCTCAGTAATCTGTGTCCATGAATTTTGACTATTAACATATTCGTATCGCCAAAGTGATGGCAATATCGGATCGGTCCTTCTTGCAGTAGCATAAAGATAGCTTCCGGAAGCCGTTAAAGTATCTGTGGCTTTACCAATATTTGCTGCATTTGCATTAATTCCCACTGGGGACACTTGATCCCAATTTTGCGTGAGTGCCTCAGCCTCTTTTGCACTCAAATCTAAATCCTGTGGTTGATTTGGAACCACATAGTAATAGGTTGCAAAGGACATAACCCCTGCAAGAACAAGCGCGACAAGCGCTTTAACTCGATGTTTCTTCATTGTATTTAGTTTTATTTTTGTTTTTTTGTAAAGAACGCTTTTTGAGTTGCTTTTATTGTAGCATAGATTTGTGCCCGTGTCAATTGTGTGTTATCCACCAATAATCTTAGTCTTCAGAATTTCCATTACCTTTTGAGGGTTGGCACTCCCTTTGGTCTTTGCCATAACCTGTCCCATCAAAAACTGCAATGCGCTCTCTTTGCCCTCTTTAATACTCTCTACAACTTCATTATTTTCTTGAATAACCGTATCGCAAACCAGTGAAAGCTCATCAATATCATCAACCTGCTTTAAACCCTTCTCATTCATAATGTGCGTGGGGTCATTGCCGGTCATAAACATCTCTTTTAGTATCTCTTGGGCTGCACTTGAGTTTACCTTCTTTTCATATACCAGCGCGATAAGCTCAGCAAAGTTCTCTGCAGTTATCTTTATTTCTTGAATTTTGACCCTTTCTGGTCTCATTAGGCCGTAGAGTTCAGAAAGAAGCCAATTTGAAGCAAGCTTTGCTAGTTTTTTCTTCTCATCATCTTTTTTTGACTCTTTGCCCTCAAGTGTGCTTGCCCACTCAATAAGCTCTGAGAGAGTGTTTTCAAAAAACTCTGCGACATACTTATTGGCAATGATTGTCCCGGCTTCTTTTTTAGAAATACCATACTCTTCCACGAACCTTGCTTTTCTTTCTTCTGGCATTTCCGGAAGTGTACGCTTAATCTTAGAAACAAGATCACTGGATAAGACGATTTTAGGAATATCCGGTTCAGGAAAATACCGGTAGTCAGGTGCATCTTCTTTACTCCGCTGAGAAACACTTGCTTCCTTGTCATCATCCCACCCTCTAGTTTCATGAATCAGCCGCTCCCCTTTTTCATACGCTTCTTTGTGTCTCACTGCCTCAAACTCAATCGCTTTTTTAAGACTTCTAAAAGAATTGAGGTTTTTTATTTCAGAAATCTCCGTAACCTGGTTTCCGTCACCATCATTTAAGCTGATGTTCATATCAAACCGCATGTGCCCCTTTTCCATATCAACATCTGATACGGAAATATATCTGCATACCTCCTGAACCTTCTGAGCAAGTAAATACGCTTCCTCACTTGAGCTAATATCTGGTTCAGTAACTATTTCTATAAGCGGCGTTCCGGAGCGATTATAGTCAACGAGGCTATAATTAGCACCAACTGGATGTACCAACTTTCCTGCATCTTCCTCAAGATGCACACGTCTGAGTCTCACACGTTTCTTATCATCGTCTAGTGGAACATCAATGAATCCTCCCACGCAGCAAGGCTGATCATATTGAGAAATTTGGTAGCCTTTTGGCAGATCGGGATAAAAATAATTTTTCCTATCAAACTTGGTTTCATGAGGAATCTCAGAGTTAAACGCAAGCCCTGCTTTTATTGCATATTCAATAGCCTTCATATTAGGTACCGGCAATGTCCCCGGATGTCCCATACAAAGCGGACATACATGTGTATTTGGTGCTACATTAAACGAGTCATTTGAACAACTACAAAACAACTTACTTTTTGTTGAAAGCTGAATATGGACCTCAAGCCCAATGACAATCTGAGATGACGTAGAGCTCATTTCTTGAAATGTTAGTTATAGATCTAAAAATGGATCAACGACGCGCATAATGTCTTTATGCACGTTCTCTTTCTCTTGAGCGGCATTTATTGGTACCCAGCCATACTGCGCCGCCAATTCATTATGAATCTCTGTGCATCGCTCCACGAGTTCATCATCTTCCTCGTGCAAATGCCCCTTCTCGACCGCATCGGTGTAACGTGCACCTCGAAGCAATATCCCTAGATCCTCGGGATATAAGTCCTTATTTATTTCTCTTAACGTCTCCTTGGGAACCCCATGTGCCATCCCCCATGCAATGCCAGTGCCTATATAGTCTTCTGCAATGACCACAATGCCCTCTTGTAGCTTTTTAAACAATTGTTCTTCATATTGATGCCGATTAAGCGCATACCAGAGCTGCAATTCTTTTGGCGAAACTTTTTTTCCTTTACGCAAAACCTCATTGATATACTCACCACTTGGGTTGATGTCATAAATCGGGTACTTTAAATGCTCTGCATCATACCCAAGCTCCTGTACAGATTCAACAAGCATGTTGGCTTGAGTTGTTTTTCCGCAGTTGTTTACCCCGTAGAGAACAATAAGGTTCCCCGGATATTCTTCTTGGTCTTGAAGATTATTCATATGTTACAAAATCTCAAACCGCACTGAAACAGTTTTTACAATTTCTTGCTCGCCCGGTTCAATTTGTGGCTCTGGCGGTGCTTCTGCATCCGCTGTTTCTTTTGCTGCAACCCCTGAATAATTAAACCCGCCTGGCGTTGATCCTTCCGAGATAGAAATAATCGCACCTACCTTTTGATCGACAGCTCCTGCCATCATTTCTGCTCGCTGTTTTGCATCTTCAATGGCTTTTACTCGTGCTTCATCCTCCAATTTTTCTCTGTCATCAACGGTAAATGAAAGACTAGAAACCTTAGTTGCGCCACTTTCTGTGGTTTTTGTAAGAAGCTCTCCTGCTTTTTCTGTATCTCGTACCTTCACTGTCAGCGTTTGTGTTGCGGTATAGCCATCTATCTCTCTATTATAACTATCATCATATTTGTATTTTGGCTTTACGTCATAAGACGATGTGACCAGATCCTCATCATCTATACCTTCATCTTTGAGCATGGAAATAACACGATTCATTCTATTTGTTGCATCGTCCCTTGCTGCTTCAAGTGTACTTGCCTCGGAATTCACCGTTACAGTAAACGACGCAATGTCAGGCACTGCTTCTACTGTGCCGGTTCCGGAAACGGTGATACCTCTGTCTTCTTCCTTACCGGGAATGCCGGAAAGCTGTACTTTAACAGAATCTTTAACTAAAAACAGAACCAGCCCTGCACCAAGAATAAAAATAAGCACAATCATCAAAAGCACCGAGACAATATTCATCACTGAATTTTTTTCCTGAGCCATTTTGTTTTATTTAGTATAGTTATTCTTTTCTTTAGTATACCAATCAAACGAAGTATACGCAAAAAAACTACTTGCCGCTTGAACCAAATCCCTTCTCTCCCCGATCGGAATCTGCAAGATAATTGACAATCTCTATTTTTGGTTTTTCAACGCGCTGCAGAAGCAATTGTGCAATCCTGTCGTGTTTTTTTATTTCTACGTACTGAGACGTAGTATTATACAAAATCACTTTAATTTCTCCCCGATACCCCTCGTCAATCACTCCACCAAATGTGGTGAGTCCTTGTTTTAATGCCAGGCCGGATCTATCCCAGACAAGCCCTACGTGACCTCTGGGCAATGCAACAGAAATGCCCGTACCTACCGCTCTACGCTCACCTGGCGCAACTAACGTATCTTCGCAGCTATACAAATCAAGTCCGGCATCAGTGTCATGATTGTATGTCGGAATCATTGCATCTTCTATAAGCTGCTTAATCTTGAGTTTTCCGTTTGAAAGCATAGAGATTAGATCTTAACTCGAACAGAAGGCCCCATTGAAGAGCAAAGAACTACCTTCTTTAAAAAGACTCCCTTAGATGAAGACGGTTTGTTTTTTTTGATAATAGCAAGATAGGCTTCGGCATTTTCAAGCAGTGCGTCTTTCCCAAACGAAACTTTACCAATGACCTGGTGCATATTGCCTCCGTCATCGTTTCTAAAACTGACTTTACCTTGAGAAAGCTCTTTAATCACATTTGCTGGATCCGGCGTCACCGTCTCATTTTTTGGGTTAGGCATAAGTCCTTTTGGTCCTAAAATCTTAGCAACCTTACCAAGAAAGCGCATCATATCAGGGGTTGCGACAGCAATATCAAAATCACACTTCCCGGACTTTTGAATCTTGTCAATAAGCTCTTCAGAGCCAACAAGTGCTGCGCCCGCATCTTCTGCCTCTTTTACTTTGTCTTGCGGCACGAACGCGGCTATTCTAAGCTTTTTACCCGTACCATGCGGAAGGGTAACTGTGCCTCTCACTAGTTGATCTCCTTTTGATGGATCAATCCCAAGTGCCATATGTAATTCAACCGATGAGTCAAACGATGTTTTGGATGTCTCAATAACTTTATCAACGGCATCTGCTAACGAATACTCATCTGCACCTATTAATTCTTGCGCCTCTGTATACTTCTTACCTCTTTTTGACATATATGTAGTGTTATGTGGTGCAAACCCATGTACCAGACCTAACGGTCGGCACTTGGTCCCACATGACTTATTAAATGAGTACAAACGATATTTGTACCTTCGTAGTGTAGCAGGAAGAAACGTACTGTTCAAGAGGTATTTTGAGTTAAAAATTGTTAGCTCCAGTTTCCTGGCTGGAAACTGTATGATGTGATGATCAAGATACTGAAGCCAACAGCAGTCTATTCTTTGTCTCTCTCCTCCTTATTCAAAACAATAAGCGAAACAACGTTTGTAACCGTAAAAATTGCATTAACCACTATACCAATCATTAAAAATAAGGGCATGTGTCCTAAAAAAGCACCATAGACAACAAATTTATGATTTGCCGGAAGCCAATCGATTTGCTTAAGCTTGTTAAGCTCAGCGTAGTCATGGAAAAAGTATGAAAACGCATCAACAAGCACCACTATAAGCGCAAGTTCAAATGATATCCATCCACCAAACGCCAGCGCAATTATCCATCCTTCTCTTAAAACCCTATCCGCTAAAAAATCATAAATAGCCCCACGCTTTGTTGTTTTATTTAAATGTCTTGCAATACCACCGTCAAGAAAATCAAAAAAATAGTCAAAAATAATGGCAAACCCTCCCCACATAAACATACCAGTATAAAAAAAGTACCCAGCAAGTACTTTAAAAACTGCTGACAAAAATGTCAGTCGATTTGGCGTAAATCCCCATGAATAGAGCACTCTAAACGATTTTCGAGGAATTTGCTTGTCAGTCTTCTTTTTTGCCCAGGAGATAAACATATAAAACGTTTTACAAACAAACAAAGCGCCCTTCAGGCGCTTTCAACAATACCATGTTTTGTCACTGTGTTAAAGCCTAACCCTTAACTTCAATCCCCATACTTCGTGCTGTTCCCGCAATAATCTTGGTTGCTGCGTCTAAATCATGTGCATTAAGATCTTGCATTTTACGTTCTGCAATCTCCTGAGCTTGTTTTTTGGTAATCTTTCCTACTTTATCTTTATGAGGCTCCGCGGAAGCTTTTTTAAGACCAGCAGCTTTTTTAATAAGTTCTGCAGCAGGCGGTGTTTTTAAGACAAAATCAAAGCTTCTGTCCTCATAGACAGTAATTTCAACAGGGATTACATCACCACCCTGATCTTTAGTTTTGTCGTTAAACTGCGTACAAAAATCTTGAATATTAATGCCGTGCTGACCAAGCGCTGGCCCAACAGGAGGAGCTGGATTCGCCTTCCCTGCTTGGATCTGAAGCTTGATCATCGTTTTTACCTCTTTTTTTGCCATAATCATGAGAGTTACAAAGTTTCTAATGTCGAATACCGTTCATTCTACCAAAGAATCTTGGTATTTGTAAAGATTAAATAATACTTTTCTTAAGGCCAAGTAAATAGCCTACAGTGTTTGAAATAATATGAAAACAAGGAACAAAAATCACTCCTCCAATAACGATGTCGAGTGGAAGCGGCACAAACGGAAGAACAAACAGTATCGCGCCAAAGTACGCATCGAGCTGATCCCACGGGAAAAACGGCTTCCCCGGAGCAACGCTTAGCCTCCGCTTAATAAGGCTTTTAACCGCGTCACCAAAAAGAGCACCAAACCCCATCAATAAACCAAGAAGCCATCCAGGGAACACATCAAAATCCACAACAGAAATCGTCCTGAACACTTCAAAATTATGATACAACACCCCCTGGAGCGTTCCAATGATGACTCCTGCAAGCGTCCCAAAGAGAAACCCCCGAAACGTCTTATGGCTACCAAAAATTGGTTTTCCGCGCCACTTTTTTCCGAGGTCAATAGGAACCGCCAAAACAGAAAAATGATTCTTAAGCAATACCGGAGCCATATTTGCAAGCGCACCAGGCAAGCACAGCCAGAGCAATTGTAGTAAAAACAGAAGTACCCCCATAGGGTGTTACAACTTTTTAACTTGTAGATAATCAAGTTCAACTGGTGTTTCGCGGCCAAACATGTTCACCAGTACTTTTATTTTTCCTTTTTCTTCATCAACAGACTCGACACGACCATCAAAGTCCTTAAATGGTCCATCAGTAACTTTGACCGGATCGCCATTTGAAAGTTCAATGGTATATTTAGGTTCCTCAACACCCATACGTTTCTTAAGAAGATCCATCTCTTCTTGCTCAATAGGTGTTGGTGTTGTTCCTGACCCAACAAAACCCGTGACGTTTGGCGTATTTCTAACCACGTACCAGGAATCATCGGTAACTATCATCTCAACCAAAACATAACCGGGATACACCTTTTCTTCAACAATATGACGTTTACCGTTTCTAATTTTGATCTTCTTTTCTTTAGGGACAATGATATTAAAAATCCTGTCCTTCATGTTCATGGACTCAATACGTTGGTCCAAATTTTCTGCAACGTTTTCTTCATACCCGGAATAAGTATGTAAAACGTACCACGCTCGCTCCTGTTTTCCTACTTGCTTAGGCATATAGACGAATTAATATTACAATAGTTAATAATCAATTTTATATTCAAAGAAAAGTGTGGTGTTATATCACTCTCTCAAGAATTCCTTGGAAGATTAAGTCTAATACTCCAAGATACAACGCAGTACCAAGTGATATACCAATAACAATTGCAGTGTGTCTAATAAGCTCTTGCCGTGTAGGCCAGACTACCTTAGAAAGCTCTACACGTGCTTCTTTTAAAAAGGTAACGACTTTGTTCTCAGTTAGACTAAATGTCATAGGTCAAAATGTTACAAATGATATAGAGTAAGTATACCAAATTTTTGAGTTTTTTAAAAAGCCCCTGCCGGGCTCTTTATGTAATAATAATACCATACTCAAAGACAATGTCAACAGCAAATATAGCGGATACTTTTATTCTCTTTCAACTCCCAGCTCTTCTTCAAGAGCAACTATTGCTTCAAGAAAACTGTTCTGTTCTTTTTCAGTCATACGTTCGTTATTTTGACGATACGTTTCTTGGAGTGCTTCCAGCCGCTCCCTCTTGGCGTGCTCACTGGTATCTCGTTGACTTTTAAGTACTCTTTCAATTATCTCAACCACCGCTTGCCATTTTTCCTTCTCTTCCAGATCAGTTTCTTTAGCTAAAGTCTTTTTGGCGTCCTCAAGATCTTCTTCTGTATACCCCCTTAATAGGTCAGAGGCTTCCGGGAAAGATTCCTGCCCCTGTACCTTTGCTTCAGACTCTTCAAATACGTCTGACTCCCCTGTGGCAGATCTATAGTGTTGCTTGGCAGAAGACGCTTTTTCACCACTTTGTGCACTTCTTAAGTCATGTTGACGCTTTTCTTCTATGCTTCGTTCAATCATTGCAACAACTTTCCTATATTTTTCTTTTTCGTGAGGATCCTGCTCGTGTTCGTACTGCTCTGTTGCACTTTGGAGCAACACAAAATTATCAACATCACTCGGAAGTGGTAATCGTTCATCCATATTTCTCGGTGTTTCTTCTTGAGGAAAGACATCCCCTGGCATACCTTCCTTCATCGTCTTATATTACGCGTGTTATTTACCTACTGTCCGGGCCCAACTGTTCTTGAAGCTTGTCAATTGCCAGAAGAAAGGCCCCACGCTCCTTATCACTCATGTTATCTTTATTTTGTGTGTATGATTCTTGTAGCTTTCGTAAACGTTCTTTAGGTGGTAGGCCTGATTTTTCCTGAGATGCGTCCTCATCCTTGTTCCCCTGCTCTAAGAGAGCCAATTGTGTTTCATATCGAGCCTTAATCTCAGGATCATCGATTTGAGCTATTACTTCTTTTAATACACTCCGTGTCTGATCAGCGTCAAAGTGGATCCTCTCTTTCATAGGATCTCGATTACTCCTGTCATAGGGAGTATCCCCCTCTTCTTCTACCATTGGTTGAACTTCTTCAAAACTCTGTAGGTCTGTCTGTGTATTTGCATTCTCTCGTCGTCTCGCATCTTCTTCCATCTGACGATCCCTTGCGACAATCCCTTGCTTAAACATGTCAATTAACATCTGATATTCCTCAACCCTCTTTGGATCCTGTTCTGTAGCCATCAACTCCTCAGTACCTCTGATTAAGTCTTCAAAACTCTGTTCCATCAGTGGTACGTTTACATCAAATTGAGAAAATCCTGATGAAGCTTCTTCTGCTTGCATGTCATTTCCTTCTTGCGGATACTCATCTTGTCTTTTTTCTTTCATCTGTGTATTAAACTTTTTTGCTTCTTCTTCAAAGGGGTCCATCCCCTGACCTTCGTGTGGCATAATTTTGTATTATTTTTGAAATTGTTTTTATACGTCAAGATTCTTTACATCAACAGCGTGTGTTTGGATAAACTTTCGTCTGGGAAGCACTTCATCTCCCATCAATGTATCAAATATATTATCCGCTGCTTCAGCATCTTGAACGCTAACCTGATACATAACCCTGTTTTCTGGGTCCATAGTAGTATCCCAAAGCTGCCGTGGATTCATTTCTCCAAGACCCTTGTACCGCTGTAGATGCACCGCTCCAGAAACAGCTTCTTTTTCATCTGTTGATTTGCCCTTTGAACCCTTACTAAACGTCTCAAATATTTCTTCTTTGTCCTGCTCAGTATACGCATACTGCACTTTTTTCCCTCGTTGGATTCGGTAAAGCGGTGGTGCGGCGATATACAGATGCCCTTCATCAATAAGCTCTTTGAAGTGCCTAAAAAAGAGCGTCAAAAGGAGCGTTCTGATATGAGCCCCATCAACATCAGCATCCGTCATAATAATAACGCGGTCATAGCGAAGCCTTTCTAAATCAAACGTATCACCAATGCCAATGCCCAATGCAATAATAAGCGTTTTTATCTCTTTTGACGCAAGCATTTTATCTATGCGAGCCTTCTCAACATTTAAAATCTTTCCTCGAAGCGGCAAAATTGCCTGAAAGTTACGATCTCTTCCCTGCTTTGCACTACCTCCAGCCGAGTCACCCTCAACAATAAAAAGCTCCGATCTACTTGAATCTTTGGTGCTACAGTCGGCAAGCTTTCCCGGAAGCGTAAATCCGTCGAGCGCGCCTTTTCTGATAACCGTTTCCTTTGCCGCTTTTGCTGCTTTTCTTGCTTTGGCAGCAAGAAGACACTTACCAAGAATGGCTCGCGCATCGTGTGGATGCTCATCAAGATACTCGTCTATCGCTTTTGACACGACTGCGTTAACCGCTGTTCTCACCTCAGTGTTTCCTAGCTTAGCCTTAGTCTGACCCTCAAACTGAGGGTCTCTGAGGCGCACAGAAATGACAGCGGTAAGTCCCTCTCGTACATCATCCCCTGTTAATGTCTCTTTTTTATCTCTAATAATCTCATTTTTAAGTGCATAATCATTGAGAGTTCGTGTTAATGCAGTCCTAAACCCAACAAGATGCGTACCTCCCTCAGGTGTATGAATGTTATTTGCAAAACACAGCTCGATGCTGTTAATTTCGTTTGTGTACTGGAACGATACCTCAACTTCTACTCCTTCTTCCTCTTTTATGACATAAAAAGGGGTCTCATGAACGATTTTTTGCCCTTTATTTAAGAAAGAAATATACGATTTGATACCTCCTTCAAAATAGAATGAGTAGATGCTCGGTAATGCCTCCTCGCGTTTGTCCACAAGAGAAATGCGAACCTTCTTGGTGAGATATGCTTGCTGTCTAAGTCGCTTTTGTATTTTCTCAAAGTTGTATTCAATTTTCTCAAAGATCTCGGGATCAGCCTCAAAAGAAATGCTCGTGCCTGTTTTTCTCGTTTTCCCTACAACCTTAAGCTTATGCTTTGCTCCTCCACGCGCATATTCTTGGGAATAGACCTTCCCATCCCTATAAATCTCCGCCTTAAGCCAACTCGATAGTGCATTAACCACAGACACACCCACGCCATGCAGACCACCCGATACCTTATATGCTTTTGAATCAAACTTACCTCCTGCGTGCAGCGTGGTAAGAACTGTCTGAAGCGCCGATGTACCCGTTGCTTTATGTTTCTCAACAGGAATCCCTCGTCCGTTGTCAGTCACTACGACTCGGTTATTTTTTTCTAAAACGACGGTTATTTCCGTACAATACCCTGCCATAGCTTCATCAATGGCATTATCAACTACCTCCCAAATGAGATGATGAAGGCCCTCTATACTCGTCCCCCCAATGTACATTCCCGGACGTTTTCTAACGGGATCTAGCCCTTCTAAAACGGTGATATCTTCTGCGGTATACTTATTTTTTTGTGCTTCCGATTTTTTTGTCATACGTAAAAATATTGTTTATCAATAAAGGAAACTTTTATATATTGTATCATTTCTTTTTGTCTCAAACAAGGTGACTTCTTTGTATCAGAAGCAACAGAGATAATGATTGTTTACGAAGGAAAAACTATCTCTACCTTCTTGTTGTCCAATTTTGTTACCTTCAAATCCTCGTGATAATGTTTACCAACTCCTTTTACCAGACTGATAAAAAGATCGATGAGACCTCGCTCCGACTTATACGTCATAATAAGTGTATTATCATCTTTCCATTCATACTCAAAACGAGGTGGATGTGCGTTGGCAATGCTTTTAGTTGTCGCTATATGCACGTTATCCATATTAAGTAAAAATTCTCTTGCTGAGTGAGCTTGATTAAAATAAATTTTGTAAAACCGTGGCGCGTAACTGTTTACCCAGTAATCACCAAACGCATCAGTCACATCGTTTACTGACATGTCAAGAACTTCGCACGTCTTATCTAAAACATTCATAACTGCAGCATCATCAATATCTTCTGTCGCTAGAAAAACACGCTTACCTTTATCTATCCCTACTTTATCAAGAATCTCATCCCACTTGTCCTGCCCAAATTTTTCTTTTACCAGCTCTTCGAAACAACTGACAATAACACCTTTCATCTTATTTTTTGGTTAACTTATTAATCTCTGTCACAATTTCATTGGGCGAATACTCCCCTTTTGGTAAATACATACGTGCACCTAGTTTTTTTGCACGATCAATATCATTCTTTTGGCCTAAATCAGAAATCACGATCACTGGAATAGATTTAATCGACGCATTTTTTCTCTTTTTCTCCAATACATCAAAACCGGTCATCTTGGGAAGAATCATATCAAGAAGCACAATATCAGGTTTACTCTTCCTTAACTCCTTAAACCCTTCTTCACCATCAGCAGCTTGCAACACTTCATATCCCTCTTCGGTCAAAAGTGAATTATAAACGGTTCGAACAAATGTATCATCGTCTATTATAAGTACCTTCATATGATTATATCATTGATGTTATCTTCAAAAGTCCACTGTCTGAATAAAACTCTATAAGCTTACCAATTGACCCTCCGGTATCCTCATTAACAAGTGGAATTGCATACGCTTTAAGTTGTTTTCTCGCTTCACGTACGTTTTCAACTCCAATACTCTCTTTTAATCCTCCAAAAAGAGGGGTCATTTGAGCACCGCCAACAAGTTTAGCGCTCAGTCGTTCTCTCTTGCCTCCCTTTTTTTCTACTGTCAAAATGAGCTCTCGTATAGCTTCATCAACATATTTTGCCGTCTTTTCTAAATGTACACTCTTGTTTTTAGTCTCTTTGTCTCCACTTATTTTGTTTGTCGGAAGCATTGCATGTGCCAAGCCACCAACCTTGACATCAGGATCATATAAAGCAATAACTACACACGACCCAACTCCACTTGTCTTAATACATTCCCTCCCTTTTCCAACCGCAAGTTCTCCAATACCAATTTTTACTGTATTGCTCATATACTTTTTCTAGCTCGTAGTGTACTTTTCTTTAATCATCTTCAAAATCTCATCGGTCGCCTTTGGCTCAAAAAGGAAGAAAAAATGGCCAGAAATATCCTTACTTTTTACTGAGAATTCTGTTTTAAAAATCATTGCCGCTTTTGAAGATTTAAGCACTTCAGATAATGCTTCATCAATAACCGAGTCAAGCATATCGCTTGCAAGTTCAGGAACAGATTGAACAATATGTGCATCAAGAAAATGTGAAAGTGCCCCAAGTGCTGGACCAAGAAGCACGTTACCTATTTCTTTTAGTGCAGACTCGTTTGAACCTTTGGTAATACTCTTTTCTTGATTATACTGCTTTGATACCAATTGCACCAATTTCAGCGCATCTTCAGATGAAAAAATAAGAAACATCATACCATCAATATCGCCAGAAACTGTAAACAGTACCGCCGTTTGAACCTGCTCTGATTCACCAATAAAATCCAATGCATTTTCTACCGGACCGGCATACATTTCAGGAACGGAAAGCGTAACTTGCTCATTTACCATTTGAGAGAGTGCTGTTGATGCGTTTCCAACCCCGATATTAATTACCTCAATAAGTTGATCCTTTTCTTCTTCACTTAAATAAGCCATATTTTTACTTATGTTACTCTTAAAAGCTTTGTTTTATCTTCAAGCAAACCTGGCACATCAATAATGAGTACCGTCTTGCCATCACCCAGAATTGTTGAACCAGAAAAATAACCGACTTTTCTGAGTATCGCCGCAAGGGGCTTAACAATAATTTCATTTCCACCTACCAGACTATCAACGATTATTCCTGCTCGTTCACCTCCATCATTAACAATAATTACCAAATTTTTTCTATCCGTACGGGAAGAAACATGTTTTCTCTCTAAATTAAAAACCTTCTCAGTCCAAAAAAGAGGAATCTCCGCACCATCAACAACCGCCACATCTTGATCACCAAGACTTTTAATGTCCTGAGAAGATACCAAAACAGAACGCTCAATTGACGTAAAAGGAACTGCAAAAGTCTCATTAGATACCGTAACCAGCAATGCATTGATTATCGCAAGCGTTAGCGGCAATTCAAGTGTCACACGAGTACCTCCTCCGTTAAGTGGCGACCGTATAACTATCTTCCCCCCGACTTGCTCTACAAAGTTTTTCACTACGCTCATGCCTACTCCTCTCCCTGATGTTTTTGTAACTTTTTCCTTGGTCGATAAATTTGGATTAAAAATCAAGTTCATCACTTGCTCATCTGAGAATGTAGAAAGTTTTTTTTCAGATATAATCCCTCTCTTTAGTGCAGATTCCTTCACTTTTTCAAGATCAATCGATCTTCCATCATTTTCTACAGCGACGGTGGTATTGTTCCTCTCTCGCATAGCAATTATTTTGATTGTTCCTTTCTTATCAATGCCGTGGTCAACTGCATTTCTGATTAAGTGAATAAGTGGTAAAGCAAGCTTATCAAGAACCGTTCTGTCAAGCTCCATAGCACCACCTAAAATGGTAAGATTGATTTTCTTTTTTTTCTCCCGAGCAAGATCTCGTACCATTCGAGGAAAATAATCAAACACTTGAGAAATCGGAACAAGTCGTGCTTGCATAATTTCATATTGTATATCAGAAATTTGCCTACTTAGATGTGCAATATTTTTTTTTAATTCAGGCCCTTGGTCAGGTAAATTTTCCAAACGCATCTTATCTATGAGCAATCCTTCTACTAAATCCACCATTGCATCTAGCCTCTTTACGGGTACCTTGATATAGGAATACTGGATTATTTCTTCCGAGAGTTTAGATAGTGAATCTTTTGCTTCTTTACTTTCTTTCAACACCTTTTTCTTTGATTTCTTTTCTGGGCTTTTTTTTGCATGTTTTGGCATACCCTTTTTTGTCCGTCTTGATTTGCCCGTCCCAACTGTCCGAACACCGGTAATCTCCTTAATAGTTTTAGACACTGAAGTAAGATCCATTTCTGTTCCCTTTTTCTTTACGGAATCAAGCGACTTTTGCATTGCATCCACGGCAGAAAAAAGTTCATCTATAGTTTCAGAAGTTATTTCGAGAAGCCCATGACGAGCATAATCAAATACATCTTCCATAACATGCGCCAAAAAGGCCAATTTTGTGTACCCCATCATTGAGGATCCGCCCTTGATGGTATGAGAAAGGCGCATGAGCTCATTGAGTGTTTCTTCATCTTTCTTCTTCTCGAGCACTAACAAGCCATCACTTATCCCACGTAAGCATTCCTTCTCCTCAGTTATAAATACGTCTGTATAATTTGATAAATCCATATTCTTTTACTTCCGAGCAATTTCTTTTATTGCTTGCGTTATCTCTTTTGGAGAAAGTATCTCATCTGCAAGTCCCTTCTCTATAATTGCATTAGGCATAGACGCAATAAGTGCGGTACTTGGATCTTGTGTGATACAGTAGCCTCCCTCTTTTTTAATTGCTGTCACACCCTCAACACTATCCTTCCCCATACCACTTAAAACTACAGCAAGCACTCGAGAACCATATTGTTTTGCAACCGCACACATGACCTCATCTATTGATGGACAATTACCATTTTTTGATGTTCTTTTTTCTATTCTGGCAATCAGCTCGCTTTTTTTTCCGTCTCTTGTGTTTCTGAAAGATAATAAATGATACCCCCCAGGCATTACATACACTGTTCCAGGTTGAATATGCATCCCATCCGAAATTTCTAAAACAGGTACATCAGTTTTAGAATTGAGTCTCTTGGCAAGCTCAGCAGTAAAATGCTTTGACATGTGTTGCACAATAAATATAGGTAGATCTATATTTATTGATAAATGAGAAATGGTATCTTCAAGCATTACCGGACCTCCTGTTGATGCACCTATCACAATCGAATAAATTGTTTTTGGTCTCTTTTTCTTTTTCTTTTTTTGCACCGTAGGCCTCACAGGACCATTCATGCCTACCTTGGAAAGTTCCTTAACTTTTTTAATAATACTCTCCTTGACTGAATCTAAATCAAGCGATACTTCTCCGGAAGGCTTCTCAATGTAATCTACAGCACCTGCGTCTAATGACTCTAAGGTTTCCTTTGCATCCTTTTTTGTATAAGCAGAAACCATAATAACTACCGGCAGTAGTGATTTTTTTGAAAGTATTTTACGAGTAATGTCTGCTCCAGACATATCAGGTAAATGATAGTCCATTGTGACTACATTGGGCTTAAACAATCGTATCTTTTTTATGGCATCCTCACCATTTTTTGCACTACCAACAACAGTAATCTCTTTGTCCGAATTCAAGATGTCAGTTAAAAGACGACGCATAAGAAATGAGTCATCAACAATTAGTACTCGAATTTTTTGTTCATTTGTGGGCATCTACTCTTCTTAGTACTATGTTCACGATTCAGGATATAGTTTCTTTATCTCGGAAGAAACCTGCTTCCAATCAAACGGTTTAGTAATGTACCCTTTTGCTCCTAAATCTTTAGCCATTTCTTTTGTTTTTTCTTGACCTATTGCACTGACTACAATAACATTATAATTTCTCCCAACTCTTTTTAGTACTTCAATACCATCAATCTTGGGCATAACAATATCTAAAAAAATCAAATCAGGATTTTCTGAGTTACTTTTTTCAATACACTCTTCACCATCTGCACATTCAATAAAATGAGAATACCCCTCATGTTCAAGAATATCTCTTAGTATTTTTCTCATAAACGCTGAATCGTCAGCAAGAAGTACTTTTATATCTTTTTGCATGTGGCTATTTTCATTATATTAGTTATCTTCATCATCTCCTTCATGTAACCATCCAAGAGCTTTTTCTTTTTCCTTAAAAAATTTGACCTTATTACTTCTCCCAGCAGCTTGAAAAACAAATGTAGCAACAATAGTTAAAAATGAACTTGCAGAAACAAATGCGGTTTTTTCGATTTGATCATTTGAGATAATAGCAACATACACTCCCCGGGCTTCTTTTGAAACATTGCCGGTGTCTTTACCAAGAGCTAGTGTACTCGCAAGCACTTTGAATTGCTTTGTAGGATTTCTACGCAAGATAGTATTAACCTCTCTCCCTATCGCTTCTGCAACAGCAACGTCTTCACCATTTTCTTCAGGAACATCAATTAAAAAATCGACAACAATAAGATTTCCCTCTTCTAAATACACCTTATATGCGTTGTCTATTTCATTCATTTTTCTCTCTTATTTTCTTTTGCTACACTCTTTTCAACCTTCAAAAGTTCCTTTTCATTAAGAACCTTAAGTAGATCAAGTAGTACAATAATTCTGCTTTCTTTCTTTTTCTTTTTATCAATAACAACTATACCTTTAATGAAGTCCGTATGAATCTTTGTTGTCACGAGGTCAGGAGTATTCTTTATTGACTTTTTAGAAACGCGAAGCACCTCAAGGACCGTATCAACCAAAACACCATATACACTCTTACCACTTTCTAAAATTACAACATGCTCAAAAAGTTTTGTATGTTCACGTTTTAGACCAAATTTTTTTTCTAAGTCCAAAACAACTACAATTTGTCCTCGTAAATTAAATATACCTTTAATAAACGCTGGTGCATCGGGAACTGGGGTAATTTCTGGAATTCGTACAATCTCACGTATGTCTGTTATTTCTACCGCATATTCCTCTGAGTCAAGTTCAAAAACAACAAGCTGAATCACGTCTGCTTTGGTATCTTGATCTTCATCTTTAGATGTTTCATTTAAAGAATCCATTCTTTTTTGCGATTATTCACATTAAAAAATAACCAAAGCAGTGCCGAACATCTATTTTTTATGAGAAGTATCCTTTTGCGGTTCACTTTTTACTATGTTCTCTTGTTTTTCCTTACCGTCCACAACTTTATAAAGCTCGTCAGATAATGTATTTAACTCTCTAGCAGTCGAACTAATCTGTTCATAGTCAGCACTACGCTCTTGTGTCTCAGCAGAAAGCTGTTCTGCTCCAGAGGTATTTTGATCCGCAACAGCAGCCATGCCGTCTATTGTCTTTGCTACTTCTTGTACAGAAGTAGATTGTTGCTGTACACCTGCTGACACATCTTGAATCTTCACCGAAACCTGCTGAATTGCTGCAGCTACACTTTGTAAAGTAAGCAATGTCTCGCTAATAACTTTTGAGCTCTTGTCAGCAGAAATCTTACCGGTCTCTACAGCTTCAACCGTTTCGTTTATTTGCTGTGTCATCTCGTGAATTCTATCTTTGATCTCTCGCGCGGCCTTTCCAGAACCCTCGGCAAGCTTTCCAACTTCATCAGCAACAACTGCAAATCCTCTCCCCGCTTCTCCAGCGCGAGCAGCCTCAATCGCAGCGTTTAATGCAAGGAGGTTAGTTTGTTCTGCAATATCAGTGATTGTTTCTACAATCTCACCTATTTCTTCTGAACGCTCAGACATCTTTTTAATCATCACAGATGAATTATCAACCGTACCTTTGATTTGATCTAAGCTCTTTTGAGATTTTTCGCTACTTTCCCCAGCATTTTGAATCATCTGAGAAGTCTCTGTTGCACCATTTGAGACTTCCTGAGCAGAGGATGATATCTGTTGAATAGTTGATGCAAGTACTGCGATCTCTTGTGAAACCTCATCAGACTGCTTTGATTGTTGAAGCGCTCCTGCAGCCATCTGTTCCGTGACTGTTGTATTGCGCTGTGCTGCCTCAAGTGATAGTTCAGAGAATCGACGCAATGCTTCCGCAGCATTACTTATTTTTTTTACGTCTCTTCGAATCGGCTCCAAAATAATGTCAGACACGCCAGATGCAGAAAGAAGCGCAAGTATAATAAATCCAAGAAAACACAAAATCACATTAACCAAGTCAAAACCAAAAAATAGATAAATGAGTGCACACGCGAACAAAGAAAGAAAAACTTGTACAACAACAGAAAAACTCACTGTGCGCTTAAACGACCGTATACCAAACAGCTTAGCCAATCTATTCATAATATGGGTTTTGACAAGAAGATAGTACACAATGCCAAATGCAAACAATACTAGTACCGTCTGCCCGTAATGTAATATCGCTATCACCATTGCTATTTGTTATTTGTTTTAAACTTCATACTTGAAGAAGTATGCATACATTATAGCATATTTCTCAAATCTTTTCAAGGTGGTTTTTATTTTTTATAGAGCTAAAAATCCCGAAGACGAGCTCCAAATTCTACCATGAGCTTCTTTTCTGTATTTTTGCGCACTTCCTCTACTTCTTTGTCAGTGAGTGTCCGTTTATTACTTCTGTAGGTTAAGTGAAAGGCAACACTTTTTTCATCCTCAGTAAGCGGTTTTCCTCTATAAATATCAAAAATAGAGACATTTTTAAGAAATGCACCTGACACCTCAAAAATGGCATTAATAACCTCTTGAACAGGTACGTCCTGCTTAATCACAAAAGCAAGATCGAGCTTTGCATCCGGATACTTAGGTAAAGCCACATACTCACTTTTTTCGTCTCTTGCATCAAGTAGATTTTCTAAATGAACGGTAAACGTGGCTACAAAGCCTTTCTTCACTTTGAACCTCTTAACTACATCGCTCTTTACCACACTCAGTCTCGCTACCGGCTCACCATCATATTCATACATAAGCGTCTGATTATCCTCTAGCATGCCGGAGTCGGGCCCACGAAGTTCTTTTTTTGTGTTATATGGTACGTTAAGCCTCGAAAGCACTGTTTCAAGCATACCTTTTGCCTCAAAGAAGATGCTCTTTTTTGCTCCAAAAATGAGTCCTGCTACATAGTGTACCTCATAATCAAAACTATACACATGACCAATCTCAAAATAACGAGGTGTTTCAAAATACGGCAAATTTAATGAAAGTTTTGAAAGAAGATTAGGAAGCAAACTTATTCTCATATACTGACAATCCTTTGAAAAAGGATTTGCAATTTTTAAGTGGTCTTTTACGTTCAAATGACAGTTTTGGATTTCTTTGTCTCCATAAAAAGAGTAGGTAGAAAGTTCATCAAGGCCCAGTCCTGCAAGCAGTGGCTTAATCTCTGAAGAAATTGCGAGAAGTGGATCCTTTGTTGTTGGTTTAGATTCTATATCAAACACCACTGGTTGAATTTTGTCTGGCCCGTACATCCTCCCAACCTCTTCTACCACCTCCTCAGCAAGCGTCATCCCCTCTCTAAACCATGGAACAGTTACTACACTATTTTCTCCCTCTTTCTCGGTGCCAAACCCAAGCTTACTCAAAGAATTCTTCACCATCTCATCTGACAGTGAAATACCAAGAAGTTGAGAAGGATATGTTTGATCAAGAGAAATAGTAGTTTCTTTATAGTGATTTGGATATTCATCTGCTACTTCACTTTCAATTGTTGCGCCAGCATATTCCATCAGTAGCTCAACGGCTCGTTTAAGTCCTTTTTCAGGAAGAACACGAGGGAGTCCTTTTTCAAACCGCGTCACTGACTCAGACCGCAGTCCCAGTCGCCATGAAGTCCGTCTGACGGTTGGTCCATTAAAATGTGCCGATTCTAAAATAATCTTGTGTGTGTCTTCAGAAACTTCAGTGTTTGCACCACCCATAACTCCAGCAAGCGCTATTGGCTTTTGTGTGTCAGCAATAACTAGGTCTCTTTCCTTTAGCTCACGAGTTTCACCATCAATCGTCTCAAGAGTCTCGCCTTTTTTTGCGTATCTTACATGCACTTCTTTGCCTTTTTTCCCATCAGCAACAGTATCATAGTCAAACGTATGAAGTGGCTGTCCCGTCTCAAGCATGACGTAGTTAGCAATATCAACGATGCTATTAATCGGGCGCATACCACATGCGGACAATCGTTTTTGAATGAACCCAGGTGACTTAGTGTTTTGTACATTACTTAAAACAAGACCCATATACCGTGAGCACTCATCTGGATTTTCAATAACTATTTTGAGTGCATCATCCCCTTTTGAAGTAACATTGTTATAGTCTGGCTCATTAAACTCAGTATCAGTTATTGCAGCTATTTCACGTGCAATACCAATATGCGAGAACAAATCAGGTCTATGCGTTATTGACTTGTTATCTATTTCAAAAACAACATCATCCTTCTCAAGATACTCAGCAAAAGCCATGCCAACCGTTGCTTTATCAGGATCTAACACAATAATTTCATCATGATTTTCTGAAAGACCTACCTCATCTTCTGCACAGATCATACCCTTTGAGGTAACTCCTCGTATATCAATTTCTTTTAGCTCAAGTCCATTGGGAAGTACTGTTCCGGATGTCGCAAAAACTACCAGCTGCCCTTCCTTTAAATTGGGCGCACCACATACAACTGTCTCTTTCCCTTCACCATAGTTAACCGTTGCTACAGAGAGTCTATCAGCGTTTGGGTGCTTATTTTTTTCTAACACTTCACCAACCAAAATGCCATCAAACTGATCTTTTTCACAGATAACATCCTCAACCTCACACGTTTTAAGCGTGAGTTCCTTGGCAAGATTGTTTGAATCCTTTGGAATTGCGACAAAATCGCTTAACCAATCAAGTGAAACTTTCATAATTACTTATATCATTTATCAAAACTGATGAATAAATCTCAAATCTCCGGAATTAAAAAGTCTAATATCAGGTATCTTATACCGCATCATGGTAAGCCTATCGAACCCAACGCCAAACGCGTACCCGGTATATTTGCCCGGCTCATACCCCGCACACTTAAACACATTGGGATGAATCATACCGCACCCCAAGAGTTCTACCCATCCTGATTGTTTACAGACTTTGCACCCCTCGCCCTTACAATTTAAGCACGACATATCCATCTCATACCCCGGTTCAACAAACGGGAAAAAACCCGGCCTTAGTCTCACGTTAACGTCTTCCTTAAATACTGCAGAGAGCAATTGCTTAAGCGTAGACACCATATTAGCTACCGAAATAGTCTCATCAACCACAAATCCTTCTATCTGATAAAACGAGTGTTCATGTGATGCATCGGTTGCCTCATTTCTATAACATTTTCCCAAAACCACCGTTTGCAGTGGCGGTTTTTGATTTTCCATTATGGCAACCTGCATAGAAGAGGTGTGAGTTCTTAGCACCAATTCTTCATTTTTGTTCCGTTTTTGCTCAATATAAAACGTGTCCCACGCATCACGTGCCGGGTGTCCCTTTGGAATGTTGAGACTTTCAAAACAGTAATAATCACTCGTAATTTCCTCTCCATCAAGAATCTGGAACCCCATGGAATACAGAATATGATTCACCTCTTCTCGCATTTTGGTATACGGGTGCAGATGTCCCAGTTTTTGTGATTTTCCCGGCTCAGTGACATCAAAAAAACCGCTTCCACCACCCGCTGTATGCTGTTGTTTTTCTAAAAACTCCTTTGCCATCTCTGCTTTTACCTCATTTGCAAGCTTCCCGTAGCGAGCCTTTTCATCTTTTGAAAAATCCTTAAGCGTACCAAGCAGTCCAGAAAGCTTTCCTTTTCTGCCAAGGTAGGTATTCTTAAGATTTTCAAGTGACTCTTTAGTCCCCGACTTCTGCAGCTCGGTGTTAAAATCTTTTAAAAGTGATTTAATATCATCTTCAAATGGCATATGTGCTATTTACGCTCTTCTAAACGACTTATTGCTTGACCTAGACATAAAGAAAAATTCAAGAAGGATGATTGATAGAACAAACAAAAGTGCATCCCACCATGTAAGTAATCTAAACGACTGAAGCATAAGGGACCCAACTATAATAATGGCAAAAAAGATGGCTTGCCTAAACGACGGTGCAACATGCGCAAAGATAATTTCGTTCCCGGAAAACCAGATCCGTAAATAGAACCCAATAAGTGTAAATAAACCCACAAAAGAGAAAAACAAGCTCAGATAAAAACACACAAAACCAACAATGCCCGTATCCGCCGGATCTATGTATACAAGAACTAGGAAAAAAGCAGCAACACAAAAAAGGGTGCTTATTGCTATTCCAAGGAGATATCGTTTGAGCGTCATAAAATAATGTTACAGGTTCATTATAAAGGAAGATAGACCAAAAGTGAAGAAGAAGAAAAGTAAGCTTACTTTGCCCTATCCTCACAAATCCCTTTATAATCACAAAACTGGCAGTTAAACCCCGGAGTTGCTTTAAAGTCGCTCGACTTTATTTTGTCTATTGTTTCACAAACACCAGCGACAAATTTTTCCTTGTCTTTTTTGGTACGCTCCGTATCAATTTTGTTTCCCGTGACAAGAAAGTACAAACTAACCTCCTCGGCTTTTTTATTAAACACTTGGTCTAACGCAATACTATAGAGTGTAAGCTGTTTGTCATTTTTCACTTCACGCTCTTTCTTCTCACGACCGGTCTTGTAGTCAACAATCGCAACACTGTCACCTCCCAGATCATCCACGCGGTCGATTACCCCTCTAAACGTATACTCACCTATTTTTACGTTAAACCCCTTCTCTATCATCAGTACCTTGTCAAAATCGTTTTTATTTTTTTTATAATACTCTCTAAGCATTTCTTCACCCTCAGCTTTCTTCTTCAGTTCATGTTTTTTACTATCATAGTATTCAGGAATCCACCGTTCATCATAAAGAGCAAGAAGTCGCTTGAGGCTCCCTACTTTTTGGTCAGTTGTCTCAATCAATTTTTTTTGACTGCTGTCTATAATTTCCTGATAAAACTGCGCAAGCGTGTTGTGCAGAGAGTTGCCAAAACTCATAGAGACTGACCCTTTGCCTTGAATTTTGAGCAAATGACGATACTTGTACTGCTTTGGACACTTCTCAAACACAATGATCTGTGTGTAGCTAAACTTGCTCGGAAGTTTAAAAGAAACAGTATACTTTTTTGGTTTAGATACCTTAATTCCCTTTAGATCTAACGCCTGTTGTGTTTTTGTTTCCATATTTTGAATCGTTTTTATCTTGTCATTAATTTCCTGAATAAAGATTGACGGCTTCTTTTTTCGTTTTCCGCCATAATCTTCTGCACTTGTTAAAAACAGACGGTTCTTTGCACGCGTAAGTGCAACGTAAAAAAGACGCCGTTCTTCTTGAATATGTGGATCCCCTTCAGGAAGCACCTCTGAGATAAGCTCCTCGGGAAGAGAAATACCTTCGCTACGCCTCCTCACGGGAAACCGACCGTGCACCATATTGACCACAAACACCGTGTCAAACTCAAGACCTTTTGCGCCATGAATCGTCATAATCTTTACTGCTTCAGGACCTTCCTCAATCTTTGCCGGTGCAGGATCCTCCCCTACCTCCTGCATCGTCTCAAGCTCATCCACAAAATCTTTGGTTTTTGTTCCTGTCTTTTTGTTTTCCATAAATGACTGGATACGCTTAAAGAGCAAGCTGATATTTAAAATCTTTTTTTCAGTCTCTATGTCCTTAGTTTTTTGTACCTCCTTTAAATACCCGGAATCTTCAAGGAATGATAAGAGCACTTCCCCAACGTCTTTTTCCGCTGCCATTTTTGCATGCTTTTCTATAAGGCCAATTAACCGCTCAATTCTCTCCCTTCCTTTTTCACTAATATGCGCAACATCGTTATGGTTTAGAATAATGTCAAAGAGCGGATCTGAAGTACGATATGCTTTTTCTAAAATCGGTGCAAGATCAGTATAAGCAAGATCAACTACAGGGAGTGTTAATACTCGGTAAAGCGCAGTACTATCATGGTAGTTAACAAGAACCCGCAAATATGAGAGCAAATCAAGCACCTCGGGTTTTGCATAGAGCCCTTTGCTTGCGACAAAATCATACGGAATCCCCTTTTTTGAGAAGAGGTCAATAAACGGTTCTGCTTCACTATTTGAGCGAATAAGCACTGCAAAATCATTCCAATCAAGCGATGTATCACTATTTTTAAGCTCAATGATTTTGCTTAAGACAAAGATAACCTCATTTTCAAGCGTTTTTAAATGTATATACTCCGGCTTTACCGACTCTTTTACATGTGACGTAAGCTTCTTTTGAATCTTGTTTTGCACCTCAAGTCTATCTGGATTATTAAGTTGAATTGAATGATACGAAAGATCTAAAATCGGCTGCGCTGACCGATAGTTCTCAGTCAGTACCACTTCCTTGGTGCTTGGATAGTCCTTCTTAAAATTAAGAACGTTTGATACCGACGCGCCCCGCCACTTATATATTGCTTGGTCATCATCAGCACAAACGGTTACATTGTGCTTTTCCCCTGCAAGAAGTTTTATGAGTTGATATTGTGCAAAATTGGTATCTTGAAACTCATCAATGAGCAAAAAATTAAATTGATCCTGGAACTTTTTAAGTACATTTGGCCGCTTTCTAAAAAGCATTACCGTATAATTAATAAGATCACCAAAGTCAAGCACATCTTCCTCAAGCAATATTTCCTGATACTTCTTATACGCATGCGCAATCTCGAGAATTTTTTTCTTCTCCTCATCTTCTACTCCTGCTGATTTTTGTATCTTCTTTGCATGAGCTAAATACGCCTCCGGATCTATGTCTTCATCCTTTGCACGGGAAAAATGAGAAATAAACGCTGAGATGATACTGTCGGGACTTGCCAGTGGCTTAAAGTACTCAAGATCAAAGTCGTAAAAATGCTTTCGCAAAATCATTCGCTGCTCCACTTCTGAGGCAAGTTCAAAATTCTGAGGAAGACCAATATCAAGCGCATGGTCCTTTAAAATCCGCTCCCCAAGACCATGAAACGTATTAATCCAAAGGTCTGAGTAACCAAGCGGGAGCATTTGGTCTACTCGCTCTTCCATTTCCTCGGAAGCTTTTTCTGTAAACGTTACCGCCAAAATATTTTCCGGCTTTAACTTAAACTTCTGGAGTAAATACACAAGCCTACACGTAATCACCGATGTTTTCCCCGTACCAGCACCAGCCACAATCAAAAGAGGCCCGTTTGTATGCTCAACGGCTTTTTTTTGCTTAGAATTTAAGTTTTTATAGATGTCTTGGAACATACCTACTGCCTTTTTCTCAATATTTATAACTCTACTACATTCTCAGCCCACGCGTCATATTCATCTGCATACGTAAACAAAAATATCTGGTACTCCTTGGAAAACTCTTTAATAAGCTCCATCGCCTGTTTAGTCCGGTCCTCATCAAAAGTAACTAAAGGATCATCTAAGATGATCAGTGGTTTTTTGTCTTCTGACATAAGTTTAATAAGCGAAAACCGTGCAACAAGATAAAACTGATCAATTGTGCCCCGTGAGAGATGCTCTTCTGGCCTCACCATATCTGATACCTCATTTTTTACGGTAAACACCAAATCGTCATCAACCGATACGTCCGTATATTTTCCATTGGTCAGTCGCGGTAAAAAATGCTTCATGTCCTCTTCTAAGACAGTTTTTGCACTTTTTGAAACTATTGTTTTTGCTTCGTATATTCCTCTAAATGTCTCTTCGTACACTGCAAGCCTGGTTTTTTCATGTGCAAGCTCATCTCTAAGCGACGCTATACTTTCATCAAGTTCCAACAGTCTTTTTTCTTCATCGCCGCTTGCCTCTATAAGCGTATTTGCCCTGGTGAGGCTGGTGTCCACTTCTCTTAATTCTTTTTCAAGCGCCGCTACTTCATACTCAAGCTTTTTAAATGCCTCGGGACTCAAAAGTTTATCTGACCCAATCTGCTTCTTTGTTGCTTCAAGCAAGGCAAGCTTGGTCGCAAAGTCAGTTTTTTTCTTTGCTAAATCCTCTAAACTTTCTCCGGAAAGCACACCGCCTAGCTTTGCCTTGTGTGTATTTATCTCCTGAATCAATGCCTCATACTTACCTTTCTTGACAGAAAATTCTTCAAAATCAGCACAGGAGTAGCGAGAGAGAATCTTTTTTGATTCATCTTGAATCGATTTTTCTTTCTCGAAAATAGTATCTTCTACAAGAGTATTTTTTTGAGAGTAAAACGTATAAAGAGCTCCCATGGCTCCGAGTACAAAAAATCCGTAAAATGCTGGATGAATCAGTAATCCAAGAAATCCCATAAGGAACACTACCACCGATATCACATAAAGAATCATTTGCGTATTCCGCGGCTTCACCTCTTTTTGATCATTCTGTTTTTCTTCTAAAGACTTCTTTTTTGCTTCAAGCCCTAAAAGAGTTGCCTCATCAGCTCGGAGATCTTTTGAATCAAATCCAGAAAACAATGTACGCTTCTCCTTTGCGCTGTGAATATCCTTTGTCACTTTTTCTGCACTGTCTATAAGGATTTGCGCTCGTGTTAACTCTTTTTTAACCGACTCATATTCCTTTAAAACATCTTGAAGTTCAGCGTTTTCTTTAAATAGTTCACGCTTTATGGCGAATTCTTTTTCTAATGTTTCTTTTGTTTGGGACAAGCCTTGTTGCTCATCCTTCTTGGTATGAATATCTTGAAGCAAGCCTTTTAGTCTCACATGCTCCTCTTGTTTCTCCGCAAGTTCATCAGAGATTTCTTTGAGCTTCCCCGGATACTTGGTTGGCCTATCGAGTCCTTTTTTAAGGTCCTTAACCATTTTTTGCAAGCGCTTTAGCACATCAACTGCTGAAACACTGTCAGTGCCGGACGTTATTATGTCTTGAAGCACCGCCTCAAGCTCTTTTTTACCCGAAGACAATGCAGCCATTTTATCCTGTCTTACACAGGCTGTGCTTTCAAAGAGTGTTGGCGTAGAAAGTCCTGACGCCTCGGCCACACAACTTTTTGCATCCTTAAACGCATCGTGTTCTTTCCCCGACCCTACATTTCTTATAAGCACCGTTTTATTTTCAAAATCTTTCTTTAATACATACGATGCATCATCTGAATCAAACTCAAGAGCAATATCATACAGCTTCTCTTCTCCCCAAGATTTATGTGACCGGATATCTTTATTATTCTTCTTTGGATCATAAAAAAGTCCGGCAATAATGGCAGAGACGAGTGTTGACTTGCCTTGCTCGTTTTTCCCCTTTATTACGTTAAGCCCCGACGTAAACGCAACATCGAGTGTATCAAATTTCTTAAATCGATTAAGCGTTATCCGTGATACATTCATAGAGTTACACTTCCCTTCCTTGAAGCTCATGAATGCCAACCTGAAGCGCCTTTTCTAAGACCATCTTTTGTGCATCATCTGGCTCATCTTGAATTTTTTCAATCATAATTCTTACAAACTGACCGACAATCAATTCTTCAGGAAAATCATCGAGTGATAGTGCATCAAGTGCAAGCTGCGTTTTATCGGTAACTTTCAGCATAAAAAAATCTGCGCCAAACTCTTCCTCAATTTTCTTTGAGGAAACAAGCGTATCCGGTGAAAGAACGCCGGTAAGTGTCACATCCAAAACGGTATCAGCGTCTGCATTGTCTCGAATTTGACCTAATACATACCCGTACACATCATCGTGCGCGGTAACATCCAAATCGAGTGAGGCAAACTGTCTTGAACCAACCTGAACCTTTTCTGTTTTCAAATCATCACCTTCTATTTCTCCGTACACCACACTGCCCGCCCCTTTCTGGTCAAATCCCAAAGCTTCAGGTGACCCTGGATTGATAGCTTCAATCTTTTCTGTGGGGACCTCATAGTACGAATGCCAATTACCGGAAGCTATGTAATCAAACTCTGAGCCATCAATTTCCTCTGAAGTAAAGGGATAATCATCTGGTGCGTGCTTGTCTGGAATCGCATGAGATCCATGAATAAGTGCAATGGCATGGCGCGTGCCTGTGTCTTCTTTACTTAACGCTTCAAATGGGCTTTTTGTCGATTTATTCGAATAGCACGATGCACCATAAATAGTCACGTCCAAATGATCAAACACCTCATACGGTTTCTCCTTTGAAAGAACCGTAACCCCTGGAGTATTCTTGAAAAAAGAATCAGTATACACGCTGTTATCACCCAAAAAGTCATGGTTTCCACCAATTACTACTACGATTATGTCTTTCTTTATAAGTCGCTTTAGCTCATACGTTACACATTCAAAATCGGTTTTTGAAACAGTGTTTGAATCAAACAAATCGCCGGCAATCAAAAGGAGCGATACTTCTTTTTCAATCGCCAAATCGATTACGCGAGAAAAGGTATCTTTAATTTGCTTACGATGCTCACTCCCCTTTTTACCAAGTGAGGTAAACGGGGCTCCAATGTGAACATCTGCGGTGTGAATAAAAGTGATCATAAATTCAAAACAACTCCTTCCCTTCAATCGTCTTGATATAAAACTCTACAACCAAAAAGATAACATACAGAAAAATAAGAGAGATACCTTCTTTAACTCTCAGTCTATCCTCACTTTCAACAAACGTTAAGAAGATAAAGGTTATGACAACCATGAAAATAGCGCTCGTTAAATACAGCAAAAAATTAGCCTCAATAGGATTAATGAGTGCAACGATACCAATAATAAGTGTTGAGTTTGTAATAACACTCCCCAGCGCATCACCAAGGCTCATTTCACCTTTGCCTTGGGTGGCAGCACGTACCTGAAACGCAAGTTCTGGAAGTGAGGTGCCAAGAGCAACTATAAAGAGACCAATAAGTATCGGCGGCAAAGAAAGATCTGACGCGAGACTTGTCCCATATTTTACCACAGCATCAGCACTGCCAAACAAAACAACTAAACTGACAATAAAAATAACGACTGAAATAACAAAATCGTTTCGTGGGGGTTTGTCTGCAAATTTTTGTGAAAACCGTTTGCTCCCCTTGTACATAGTATAGAGATGATACAAGAAAAGCAGTACAAGTAATCCTCCATCAAACCGAGAAAGACCATTGCCAATAAACATAAGTAAAGAAAGGATCACTACAATGACAAACACGCTAAGTGACTCCCGACGAACCGTTTTGCTCGGCACCTTTATGCCTCTCGCAAGAAGAACCGATATACCAACAATAAGAGTAAGCACCACAATGTTTGAGCCAATGATATTACCAAGCGCTAACGCACCATTATTACTCGTTGCTGCAGAAATACCCACAAATAGCTCAGGAAGTGAGGTAGAAAGCGCCATAATAACAAACGCAGCAACAAAACCGGAAACACGCAAATATGCCGCGATCCTCGTCAAGTGTGTAACCAACCATGCCCCACTAAACATCATAGCTACACACGCCAGCAAAAATAAAATAAGAGTCAGTAACATTTTTTTATATTTAATATGCTCATCTTACCAAAACTCTTGCACCTTGCCAATTTTTTGCTATACTCATACTTAGTCAGTCGCCCTATATAAAACAATCTGAAGGCTAAATGCAAAGTACAAAGTGCAGTAACCCTTAAAGATATTAGTATCGGGGCCCCAAAAAAGTTCTTACTTTTTTGGGGAAGAGAAGGAACAACAGGGAAGCCTGCGCGGATCCCGAAGGCTTTGCGAAGGGATACGTGCAGACTGGAATGGTGTTTAGGAAATGGAGGGGTCCCCAAATAATTCCGATTGTTTGGGGAAGAGGAGAAACAACCTGGAAGCTGGAGTGGGCTCCGTAGGCTTTGCGAAGGAGCACACGTAAGCTGCAAGGTTGTTTGGACGAACGCGGGGTGGAGCAGTGGTAGCTCGCGAGGCCCATAACCTCGAGGTCGGCGGTTCGAATCCGCCCCCCGCAACCACAATGTCCACAAGACAACATTTACGAACCACTGTACAATGGAGAAGGATATATAAAACAATGGTATTCGTGTAATGGCAAAATCTGCATTAAAAATTGAAGCTAGAAGATTAAGAAAGCAAGGTTATAGCTTAAAAGAAATTATAAGTAAGCTAAACATTGCTAAAAGCACAGTAAGTGTTTGGTGTAGAGATATTGAACTTACAAAAGAACAGATAGAAAGACTACAGAAGAAGCAAAATACCGCAAGTCTCGTTGGAAGATTAAAGGGAGCAAAAAAGCAACAGCAGAACAGGCTAAATAAGATTGAACATTATAAAAAGTTAGGAAATAAAGATATTGGAAAGTTGAGTAAAAGAGATTTTTTTGTTTCAGGTTTAGCACTCTACTGGGGAGAAGGATCAAAAAAAGAAAATCGTGTCGGGTTTTCTAACTCTGACCCACATGCAATACAGTTCATGGAAAAGTGGCTTATCCATTTTCTAAAAGTAGATAAGACTAGATTCTCACTTCAAATAGGCATAAACGAAATTCACCGTCAAAGAGAATCTGAAGTTAAAAAGTACTGGTCAAGTCTAACTGGTGTCCCCTACTGTCAATTTGTGAAAACGAGTTTTAAGCAAGTTCAGAATCAGAAGATTTATAAAAATAATCAGAACCACTTTGGTACACTGAGAATAACTATTACAAAAAGTTCTGAACTTCAGTATAAGATATGGGGATGGCTAAAGGCTTTATCTGAAACTACAAACAAGCCAGGGTAGCTCAGTGGTTAGCAGCGCCGCCCTCATAAAGCGGAGGTCGTGGGTTCGATTCCCACCCCTGGTACCAGACACATACGCAGTGGGCCAAGCAACAATATCATGGCATTTGGGGGCGTAGCTTAGCGGTTTAAAGCGCCTGCCTGTCACGCAGGAGATCGAGGGTTCAAATCCCTTCGTCCCCGCCATATCACGACACGTTTTAACATTATTATGGCACCATTTGTTTCTACCCTAGTACAATTTGTATTAGGTATTATAGGGTTTGTTATCGTACTCCTCATTATCCCATTAACTATTCTTGGAATAGTTTTTTTGGTTTTAGGATTTGCAGAAAAAAAGAAGAAAAAGCAGCGGAAAAAGTATTTTATTTTAGGCATATGCATAGGTGGAGCGCCATGGGCAATCATTATAGCGATACTTATTCTTTATGCCATTGCTAATGTACTGTTGGCTTTATAGTAACAAAAAAGGTCTCAAGTGAGACCGTATTCAATATAAACATCAATTATTTCTCTTCGCGCTCTTCTGTTGTGTCAGATTGACGAGGCTTTTTTTTGTTTGATGAAGCCTGAACTTTTTCGACTTTCGTACTCCCACAATTGGAACATGAAACATTGTCTCCATTTACTGAAGACATTGTTTCAAAAATAGTACCACAGGTACATTGGTATTTCGTAACAGGCAAAGTCCCTCCTTTCAAAATTTGTTCATATTATCCAAACTACCAATCAAAAGCACCTCACGCAAGTCATTTCTTTTCACCTACTCCAAACTGAGACCACTCTTTTGTCGGTCTATCAAATAAATAGTTGCGTAAGTAATCCCACTGTGGATGCTGTTTTAAAAACTCATTTGCATCAAATTCCATTCCACTCGAGCTCCCCCACCGCGCATCAAAACTGAGCTCTTTTGCGAGCGAGCTACTAGTCACCTTTCCATCTACACTCCCCTTTGGTTCAAACGGTGTATATGTTGTGTATTTACTATCATCAAGCTCATGATGTCCCTCTATTGTTCTTCCGCACGGGTTTTCTTTTTGTAAGTACGGGTCAAAATGATCGCTAAGCACTTTTTTCCCTACTTCTATATCTATCTCTCCCTTATACTGTTCCATGAGTTCAGTAAGTCGAACTCTCCGTGCCCCTTGCGCCCGTTTAACGTTAAAAAATCCAGAGTCTGCACATTCTAAATTTCTAATCCGTGGATCCTCGGCAGCGTTATAACCAACAAAATAACCATCTTTTTTTCGCTCTACATTATAGTATTTAAGGCCCAGCTCAAACCGTGCGATCTCACCAGTATTTGTGTCAGCTAGAAGCCAACTATTTGCATAGCCTCCACTGTTTTGTTTGAGCATACGCTTTACAAAATCATCAATTGACTCCCCATACTGCATTGCTTTCCTGGCCCGATGAAACTCCGGCACTTCATCTGCATCATACATACTAAAATCACCAATAGTCGTCTCTGTTCCCATTATTCCTGCTTCAGTAACAAAATAATCAGAAAAGCTATCTATATACCCGGGAGAGCTCTGCATAAAAATGCGATGCCCCTCTTTTGGTTTAATATCAATAATAAGGTTACTAAACTGACCCGTTTCATACCGGGCCCAGGTGTTATGCGCCATAATAATCTCACCTGTTACGGTAAATGGTTTTGTTGCAATAAAAGCACTGCAGTGTTCCTTTCTTCTATGCTCATACGTATTAAACATCCGCCTCCGCTCACCTGGCCACCAGTACTGTGTAAGCTCATCATAACCATTCCACGCGAGTATTTCTTCCCACGTTACACTGCACCCATGATCAGAAGCTCCCTTGGCTATCCCTTTCATTTCCTCAATATATTCATCATCCATGTGCTTTACAAAAAGATCTCTCGCAGACTCGACAAAAAAATCCCAATCCTTGCCGGTATCAATATACGTTAAATATTTGAGATTCCTATATATTTGTGTGAGCTCATCAGAAAGATAATAACCATGCTGATACCCTCTCTCAAAAGGCTCCCCCTCTATATGCAAATACACCCATCCTTCCCTCTCAAACCGATATGCGTTTTTTAAATTGTGTTTTGACATGAATACGTACATTAATGCTAATAAACAAGCGAGCCCGCACATACGGTACGGGCTCGCTTCTACGAATACATCAAAATGAATTTATCTGACCACTTTGATTGGTCCCGGAGCATATGATGATGTCTGACATGCACCAACCGTCACAATATTGCTTGTATTTCTCTGAACATAGTATTGTGTATCAGCTTCAGAACCGTATCGTGGATCTTCTGGAATTGACCCAAGATAGGTGCCGGTAAGATCAGTAAACGTAAGACAATCGCCGTCTATGGTTCCTGTTACAGCAGCACAAGTATCGCACGTAGTTACAGCGCCGGTACCAAGAACATTGTAGTTGTTATTATCCCAATCACCAGTTCCATCATTTGGAATATCACCTTGATTATCTATTGTATACTGATGGATTGCGCTCAAAATTTGATTCACGTCACTCCACCGTGCTGCATCGTTTGCTTCACCCAGCCTTTTTGCTGGATTAAGTGCTACAAACACTGCTGCTCCGATAATCGCAAGAATTGCGATAACAATCAGAAGCTCAATCAATGTAAAACCTTTTTGTTTGAGATTTCCCATGTGTTTTTCTGTTAATTATTTTTTTACAAATTAGCTAACAAATTTATACCCGCTTCATCGGGTTTTTTCTCAAGTGACCGCAAGGCTAGTCCAATAACTGTTGGAGAAAGAATTGCTTTTTTGCTCCCTTTTTTTGTCTTTATCTTACTGAGTGGTAACCCTACTTTGACCGGTATACCAAGTGTATCATGCATATACTCTGGTAATTGCTTGAGTCTTGAAGACCCGCCACATAGGATCATCTCTTTGATCGGACGATCAGTCTTACCTTTATAAAATGAAAGAACCTGAGAAATTTCTGCAATAATCTCATCAATTGGCGACTTTAACAGTGTAGCACTTTTTCCTTTTTTTGTCTTGGGGTCAAGTCCCGATTTTATTTTTAGCTGTTCAGCGTCTTTCATTGAAACCTTAAGACCCTCAGAAAGGTGCTTAGTAAAAGTGTTTCCAGCAATTTGAATATTCTTTGAAAAAACAATACTACAGTAATCATAGATGCTCACAATGGTTGTCCGCGCACCAATATCCACAAGTAACGATGCATGATTTTCGGGGCACGTATCAAAAAGTGCTCTCACCATGGCTGCAGATTCAAACTCAACAGCATAAGGCTCTATGCCTACCTGCTCAAATACCTCAAAAAAGGAAGTAAGTACATCTTTTTGCGCTGCAACGTATAAATACTCATTTGCCTCCTCCCCTTCGAGAACCGGCATATAATCATCTACGAGATTTGCAAAATCTATCGGAACAACTTCAGATGCTTTAACACGGATTGCATCGGAAACAGAATCTACATTATTTGGAATCTCAAAAAACTGAATAAACACCTTTGATTCCGGCAATGCAAAAATAAAATCCTCGGTATCAATAGCCCCAGGTGATGCTTTCTCTATCGCCTGAGCAATACCTTCCGCTAACTTTTTCTTATCAAAAATACCTCCATTATCAACCACTCCTATGTCAAGTTGAGAAGCGCCATATGCATCAAGACGAGCAGCCATAGGCTTTCCGGAAAGCTCAGCTACTTTTACTGCATTATCTGATATCTCTAGACCAAATGATTTTTTTTTGAAAAGTGACATATTATTCTTGTTCTTGCCACGAGATAAGTTCGTAAGTGGGTGTCCACTGTGCTATGGCTTGTATTTTTCTATGTATCTTAGCATTAACCGTTGACTCAACATCAACAACTCTATTACTTCCTAACACCGTCACGGTAATTGTACATGAATCAGTCCCAAAATTCAACGTCCCCCCTGAATAACTTACCTCCTCACCAGCATGTACTCTTTGTAATCGAAGGAGCCCCTCGTCAACACACGCGTCTGCAATTTGAAACGCACGTTCAGACTGTTCATCGTCAAAACTTATTATGCTTTCATTGATTCCACCAGAACTCATAGCTAGTGCAACAATAAGCGCTGCTGCTGCAATAATGAGAACTGATATTAATGCGATTTGACCACGTTGTTTTTGTATATTCTTCATATTTTTACTCAACTCTAAACGATGTACTCGTTTGAAGATCATACGAATAATTAAACTCTTGCGCTCCGGATGGATTATCGTATTCAAGTGACATGGACATGGTTATATTCCCCGGTGTACCGGAAGCCGAATTATTTTCAAAAAGCAAACTAGTCACCGTCACTGCGTCAGTCGTAAGATATTCTGGCGTACCTCCCCCAGTCGTTATTCTGAGTCTTCCAGAATTTACATCAAATACAACATCATCCCCCGCTCCCGCACCCATGTTCAAATGAAGCGTTCCCGGATCAGTAGGAGCAAACGACGACCCCCCTACATTGAGTCCATCTTCAGAATTCCTAATATAATATGTCATTTGCTGAAATGCATGCCGGGCATTTTGTTGCGTCTCAAGGACAACGCTCGATTTTGCCTTTGCCTTAAAAGTATCAATACTGAAATACGTTATCGCGGTAATAATGACTGCGATAATTGCAATCGACAAAAGCAGTTCTATGAGTGTAAACCCTGACTCGTTCTGTATCTGCGCTCTTTTTTTCTGTTTTTTCATATTTTTAGTTCACCTGTGTACGTATTGTACCAATATTAGAATCAATAGAAAAGTTTTTCAAAAAATCCACACGTCACCTCTCAACAGCCATATGTTCACCAAGTTCCGGCCTACATGCAACCACAAATACCTGGTCTGCCTCTGTTTTTTTGACTGCATAGTATGTTTTCTCACGAGATCCATGAAGTGGATCATAGGGAATACGTCCAAAATAGTTTCCAACAAAAGGAGCTTCAAGATTTAAGCACGCGTTTTCTGTCTTCTCCTCTAAAACTCCACATTCCGTATCGCAGCCTTCTTGGCTTGTTCCAAGCATACGTAGTGTCGTATCAACACCTTCCGGCGTTGCACCACTATGATCTACTTCGTACGTACTAAATGCACCCGCTATTGACCTAATTTCCTCAAAACGCTGTGCGTTTCTGGCCTCAGAGACTCTCTTTTCCGGAGAAAAAATAACAAAGAAAACACCAAAAAGTACTACTAAAATGACTAGAACAACAAGAAGCTCTATAAGTGTGAATCCAGAATCGCTTCTTTGTTTACGTGCCATATCAATCCTTATTATCACAATCAAGGCTTATAATTCACCGTAATATCAGCAAGTATTGGCGTATCGCTCCCTGGTCCGGTAAGTGACAATTTATACTTAATCCAATTATCACCAATGTGGTCGGGGTGAATAAGCTCTCCTGCAGGATTCGTGAAGTAATCTGTTTCATCTCCATCCTCACCTTCTGGACCACACCACGTCGGTGACCACGCACCGGGTGAACCGCTTGCATCTGGGGCGGTTTTAATTTGAACACGTAAATCGGTACTTGGTGGCACTGTCTCAGTCCATTTTATGAGATTAAAATTTGAGGCCGTCCCAAAGTCAGAAGACTCATACGTGCCAGATGGTGAATAACCACCCTTACCACTTACAGAAAAAGAGTCTTCAAAAACAACATATGCTGCAATTTCTGTTGTATGACTTCTGTCCGGGTCACCCTCTTGATCTTCCTCGACATGAACGCCCACAGCCGTTCCCGATAACGCACACTCAACGAGCCACCCTCCATCTCCTCCATCCATTGTCTCCTGATCTGCAACAACATACGGAGAGATAAAGGTCGTGCCATAATTTTGATTATAGCAACCGTTGGCATGCCCCCTGACAGTATCGCCTGTTATCCTTGTCCTAAAATTGTTACCATCAATAGAATCATCTTGACCTGCCTGCACAACAATCCAACCAAGTATTTCAGGATTGTGCGCATACGAAGCAGCCACTTCCGCTGCATTCATAGCAATCTGAAATCCTGAAGTGTTAGGAGGGTCATTTTTGTTCCCCTGACTTGAAACCCAGGACTCTATCCACCGTGTATCATTATCACTCATAACTTGATGCAACACGAGGGGGTTGCTGGCATACGTTTGATCGTACCCCTTATTATCTCCAATCCAATTATTTTTACGTGCAACAGTTGCTATGGATTCTTTATGCGCCTCAACTTTGGTCGAACCCATATCCCATGCACCTTCTTCCATCACAATATATCTAACTCGACTATCCCCCAGATCTGCTCCAGATGGATCTTCGATTCTGATTTGAAAACTGTTTGACCCGGCATTTCTTACCCGAGTAGAAACTGAATACGCTGCATTGGAACCGGTTTGTTCTTCATATAACGCTGTGACCACCGGAGACGTATACGTATTTGCCGTACTAACTGTTGCCCACGTTTCATCGGTAGTCACTTCCCCAACTTCCATAGTAATCGTTTCAATCTCTGCAGTAATATCTATATTGTCCAATAAAACATCGTATGTCCCATCTGATGACAAGAACGCCTTAAACATAATAATCCCGGTAGAAGTATCAAAAGAGGTAATCTGACTATTTACTTGGGAAGCGGTATTATAATCAGTTGCACCAACCACTGTAACCCATGCCGAGCCATTCCAGTACTGCCACGTCGTTCCCCCGTCTGAGGATAACTGATAATAGATTTCACCGCCATTTTTTGTGGCCGTTTCAGTGAATGAAGTCCACGTCACCACTTTATTGTCGGGGTCCCATGAGCCAGTTGGGTTAATCGGTGGATTATCAGATGGATACGTTGGCACTGTTGTTTTGGTCCAATCAAGCTGAACATTATCATATCCGCCAAGTAAATACCGATAAGGATTTCCTCCCGCATTTCTATTATCAAGCCACAAAGCAACCTTTAAGTAATACGTACCAGCTGTAGTCACATTCCCACTATCGGTGAAAGTGTTACCCGTTACCCATGTTTGTACCGGATCACCGGCAACAAATTCATGTGACCATACTGCGTTACCGGGACTTGCGGGAGCACCGGGTGAACTATCGACAAAAGCATAGAAATATCCATGATCATTTGCTTGCAATGTACGAGTCCATGGTTGGTAATCCAAGGTAACCGATACATCAGGATCGTCAACTGTGGTTGTAAATGCCTGCTGCCAGTATCCTCCCAGTTCAGCATTATTTCTTCCCCGCAAATAACTGTAGACCCACCACGTGGGATTCCCATAGGTTGGGTACCTATTGTTGAACACATAATCACTTCCCCCTTGATCCCACGTACCGCTTGTCCAAGGTGCTCCAGTATCAAACCCGGGGTCTGTAGTTGAACCACTTACTGTTCCTCCCGATCCAACCAAACTCGCCTGACCTCCAGTCACTTCTATTTTTAGCGGATCAAATGTATACTCACCGCTCGTGCTAAAATCCCAGCTATTTGAGTCGGTTGTTCCTCCACTTCCCGACAGGATAAGAGTATCACTATTTGCTACCGTATTTGAGAATGTTCCATCATTAAAATCAGCATCGGTAGTTTCTGTCCATAGCCCCCTGTTCCAATTGGTAAGATTATACACCGAGACCGTTTGCTTTGGTCTCCCCGGTGCAAAATCCCAATCGGTAGTTACGGTAATTTCTTTCGTTTCTAGATCGTTTGTGCCCGGGTTAATGTCACCACCGCCATCACGCGTAACTGAGTCTACATCAATGGTTCGAGTATATTTTCCATCTGTATTACTCGTACCTGAGAAATCCCACACACCTGAACCGTTATCAAGACCATGCGTTGCGCCATCATCCATATACGCAAGTTTATTCCACGCCTCTTCACCAATACTCCGTACTGCTTCTGACCCTTCTTGCATATAAGACGTAGCTTGAGTCAACTCGCCTCCCTGTCTTTCGGAAAGCAATGATCCCAAAACAAGCACTGTAATACCACCAGCAAGCGTAACAAAAATACCAACTGCGAGTACTATCTCTACAAGAGTTTGCCCTTTTTGTTTTTTTTCCATATACATCAGTTAAAAACTCTGGTGCTCGATTAATTTTTCTCTATAGTCCCCGCAGAATTAATGGTGACCTGCTTAGTATCACCACTCGTATTAGTAATGGTTATCGTTCCGGTGTCAGCAGTTGTTCCATGCAATTTTTCAAAATTGACTTCATTGCCTACAAAAGACTGAGAAATAGTAATCGCATTAGGGTACGTATACTTTATATTTTCAGAAGGGTTTACACCAAATGCGTCACCTCTAAAAATATAAAATGCGTTATTTGGATCATCAAAATATACTCCATACCGAGAATCTTCCTGAGAAGCTGCGGCTTTCTGCTGGGCGTATCGCAGTGCGCTGACAACATCATCCGTTGTTGCATCAATCTGCGTACGGTTAATGAATGTGCCAAGTACGGGAATCGCCATAGCAGCCATTATGGCTATAATGGCTATTACGAGCAACAACTCCATCAGAGTAAATCCACATTGTGTCTTTCTTTGCATATAAGTATCACTACCCGGCTATTGTAGCAGTCAATTGATAAATTGGTGTAATAATGGCAAGCGCGACAAATCCAACGGCAATTCCAACAATAACCAGAAGTATTGGCTCAAGAGTTGTTGACAAATTTTGAGATGCCTTGTCGACTTCATTCTCATAAAAATCTGCCAAGTAGAGTAGCACTTCATCAAGCCTACCCGAGCGTTCACCAACCGCAATCATACGAGAGGCTATTTTTGGAAAAATATGCTCAGCACCTTCCATTGATGTATGAATCTCCGTTCCTGTTTGCACTTCCTCACTAATGGCGTGTATCTTTCTTTTGTACGACTCGTTAGGAATACTCCTTGAGACAATGTCTAAACTCTCAACAATAGGAAGACCACTTTGAAGCAGTGTTCCTAAGTTTCGTGTTGTGCGTGCTAAGTTCAAGTTACGCGCGATTTTACCAATCACGGGAATTCGGAGTAATAGCGCATGCCAGATTGGTCTAATTGGTTTTGTTTTAACAATTAAAATCAAGAAAACGACTAGAAGAATTCCTCCGCCAATAATATAAATACCCCATTTTGACATCACATCAACAATCCATAAAAGCACCTGTGTTGAAAAAGGGATTTCCCCCTGAAAAACGTTAAAAAGCGAAGTAAGTTTTGGAAGAACAAAGATAGAAATGCCGGCACCAACAAGCACCAAAGTAATCAACACAATCACCGGATACATCATAGCCTGAGTAATTTTTGACTTGAGGGTTCTCTCTTTTTCAAGCTGGTTTGTAAGTTGGTTTAAACTCTCAACAAGCGTACCACTCTTCTCTCCAACACGTACAATACTAACAAAGAGCGTTGAGAAGAGCCGCGGATGTCTTCTTAGTCCTTCAGAAAAAGCAGTTCCCGCCGTAACACGATCATTAATATCTTCAAGCGCTTTTTTAAACGACCCATTTGCTTGGTCAACAGAAACGTTAAGCGCTTCGTTGATAGTAAGTCCTGCCTTAAGCATAAGTGCAAGATTTTTAGTAAACAAAACCTTGTCAGTAATCCGTACATACTCGAGAGATATGTTTTTTCTCTTCTTTGAGTCTGCCATGTTTTTTAGTCTTTATTTAACAAACAAGGAACACCTATTCTCGAATCACTCGTATCACCTCTTCAATGGTTGTTACGCCTTCAATAATCTTCGTAATACCATCCTCAATCATGGTTGTCATTCCTTTTTTTATCGCTTCTTTTTCTATTTCATTGGCATTTGCACGTTTCATGATGAAGGGTTTTAAATCATCATCAACATCAAGTACTTCAAAAATACCCACGCGTCCAATGTACCCGGTATTGTTACATGCGGAACACCCGGCACCTTTATAGGCTACTATTTTCTTTCCGCCCAAGTAGGATTTAAATTGATTCTTAACCCGAGTTGAAAGCTGCTTTCTAAATTGCTCCTTTTCAACTGCAGAAAGTTCTACGCTTGCTCTACACCGCTGACAAATCTTTCTCACCAGCCTCTGGGCGATAATCACATTCACTGTAGATGCAATAAGAAACGGCTCAATATCCATGTCTAATAGACGAGGAAATGCCGTTGAAGCATCGTTTGTATGTATGGTTGAGAGAACAAGATGTCCGGTCATAGCAGAGTTAACGGCAATTCCTGCAGTCTCTTGATCCCGGATCTCCCCTACCATGATGATATCCGGGTCTTGTCTTACAATTGATTTAAGTCCTTTGGCAAACGTAAGATCAGTATTGGGATTTACTTGAATTTGATTTACATCTTCGAGATCATACTCTACCGGATCTTCAATCGTCGCAATATTGACTTCCGGCCTATTTAACACCTTTAAGATGGAATAGAGTGTTGTTGTCTTACCGCACCCCGTTGGGCCGGAAGCTAAAATCATACCCCAAGGTTTTTTTATCGCTTGCCTAATCTTTTCAAAATCAGACTCTTGCATACCAAGAGACTCAAGCGCATACGTACGTGTCCGCTCAGCCAGTAATCGCATCACTACCTTTTCACCCGTAGTAATAGGAACAATAGATACACGTATATCAATCTCATCATCGTTTATTTGTCTTACTATTTTTCCGTCTTGCGGCGAAAAATGTTCATCCGTTCGTAAATTAGCCAAAATCTTTATCCGCGTCACCACCGATTCATGAATTTCACTCGGTAAATCAAGAACATGTACCATCATGCCATCAATCCTAAATCTGACTATTGTTTTTTCTTTACGTGGCTCAATATGCACATCAGATGCTTGATTCTTGTATGCATACTCAAAAAGAACATCTACTATTTTCACAATGGGAGCTTCTTCCGCATCTGCGCCTTCCGCCTCTGCAATGCTTAGTTTTAGCAGTTCGTCATACTGTTCCTTAAGTTCTTTTCTATACACATCTAGAGCAAATTCTATATCTCTCGTTGTCGCATAATAAGAAACAACCGGCTCTCCTGTTTTCTTCTCAATCATACTAATAAGATCAAGCCTTGAAGGATCATCCATGGCGACTTTTAGGCCCTTCTTTCCCTTCCCAAAAACAATAACGTGTTGTGTCTTAGCAACAAGCTCCGGCAATATGTCTGAATAATCCTTGTCGACACCCTCTCTCTTAAGATCAGCAAATTTGAACCCAAACTCTATTGCAATAAGCTGTCCAAGCTGATTGTCAGTAATACATCCTCCATTAATCAACGCTTTATAAAGCGACGTTTTTTCATTCTTTGCACGCTCTTTTGCGTTCTCAAAGTCTTTGACATCAACGTGTCCTGGCTTTACCAATATTTCTTCAAGTTTTTTGTCTGGAATATTCATTTTTGCTTTTTACTTAATCAGTATTATTTTTTCTTTGGTGGGAGCTGTTTTTCCATACGAGCAATTACTTCAGAGATAGTGAAATCTGACTTAATGAGATAATCAACCGCACCAAGATCCATTGCCTTTTCTACGTCACTGTCTTGTCCCAAGTTTGACGCGACAATAACGGGAATCTTCTTGAGCTTCTTGCTCGCTTGCATTTCTTCCAGTACCTCAAAACCACTCTTAAAAGGCATGACTAAATCAAGAAGGACAAGATCTGGAAGTGGCCCTTTTTTAAACTTCATCATTGCCTCATTTCCATCATGAGCCACCAGTACTGTGTATCCTTCTCGACTCAATTTGTCATCTAACACCTTTAAGAGAAATTTGTCGTCCTCTACAACCAAAATTGTTCTTTTCTTTTCTGACATTATTAGGATATAAGCGACCTTGTGCTTTTATTTTACACTTATTTTGGGAAAATGTCAATGTAGATTAATAATGACATTTTTGCTTTTTCTCCCTCAATATTAGATAGTATAGACTATTTTCTGAAATAGAAAAAGATGCATCTAGCCAAGGCAAATGCATCTTTTATGTTTCCTACGGAAACAGTCTTAATTCTTTTGAGCTATTACAATTGCATCCATGCCTTTCCTATACACATATTTAACTTCTGTAAAACCACAAGATTCTAACAGTTCCCTTTGCTCTGATTCTGTAATTCGCGTCAGTTCATCCTCCAAATAGTGTTTTGTCCACTCTATAGTTAAATCCGGTCTGTCAATATGAGGTTCTCTAAAAACCTGAAGTCTGGCAATCTGCTCATCTAAATCACGTTTATGACTGGCACAATCATCTCGCGCATATTTGTCACCATTGATGAAAAAAGCTCCTTCCCTTAACACTCTTGCCACTTCTTCAAAAAAAGTTTTGCGATACAAAGGAGTAAAATTATGGATAGCATACGCTGAAACCAGCGCGTCAATTGAGTTTTCTGGAAGTGTTTTTAGATATTCTAGTGCATCTGCACATAGGACTTCAAGACTCCCTTCCCCTTCACTATTGTCAGATAAGTTTCGCCGCGTCTGAGAAATCATTTGCTCTTCATTATCAACCGCTACCACACGTACACTAGAAATCTGCAAAATTCGTCTTGTAGTATATCCAGTTCCACAACCTACCTCTACAACAACGACTGGTTTGCCTGCGTGCACATTTTGACAATAATTTTTGAGTATTGCTGCTACACTATCTTGAAATTCTTCGTGATGCGGGACCGCCAGCATAAAAAGTGCATAGTCCTCGCCAATCTTTCCGGAAAACCGAGTAGCATGGTTCATCTTTTACTTCTCCTTCATATGAGAGTAAGTTCATTTCACTTAAAGCAAGAATTCAAAAAAATAGTCTCTCTCTTGCTTACTAAAAAAACAAGAAAAGCGCTGAGCGAACCATATGCCCAAAAGCATCACTCTCACCCTCAAATTGTAACAAGTACTCTAGAGATAGAGTTACATTTTTCCCAAAGAGAAATCGTACATGAATGCCAGGTCTATAATATACTAAGTCAAGCTGTTCGTACTGTAGACCCACTCCCAGCCATTCGAGTATTGTTATAGTCAAAGTATGTTCTGTGTAAAGAGAAAACAATTGTTCTCGAAAATACATGTCTAGAAGACCAAAGTAGATAATTCTTTTGGTTGGTTGCCAAAATAGTCTAAGCGAGAATAAAAGAGTAGCGTGCCCGTCATTAGAAACTCCTAAAGCTCCCCCGGTCATTAAATCGAGTCCAAGAGAAAATTTCGAAAAACTCAGACTTATCCCAAGGTATAAAGCACCAAGATAAAACGAATCACGAGGTGCAGCAAGAAAAACTCCTACGGACTTAAAACCGATGCTACAATTTTTAGTTTTATGAAGTGCAACTTTACCACCTACTACCAACTTTACCTGCTCAGATTTCCAACTAATCCCTGCAAAAGAAATACACGGCATCAAAAAAAGCACTGAAAAAAAGAAAACTCTTTTCATTCTTTCCTCCCAATAGTTTTAAACGTCCAGTTCAACCAAGATTGATTGAACACACAAGATTAGCACTGTTTTGATAATTTGTCAATACTTTTTCAACATTCTCTATTTTTATACAACTTTCTATTTATTTTAGGCCTAGAAATAGTGTTGACTATTTATCAACAACATAGTACAATTAAGCTATTAATCTACTAAAAAAGACTATGCTCCAACAACTACTTCAAAAACTCGATTTTGATTCTAAAGAAACTGATGTCTATCTCACTATTTTGGAGCAAGGAAAAGTCTCTGCAACAGAGATCGCACAAATAACTAAAATCAACAGAACAACCGTCTATAGTGTCACAAAGGAATTGCTGAGTAAAGGAGTGATAACAGAAGATCTGGGTGGAAAAACACGCTACTACCTCGCAAACCCGCCATCAGACCTTTACATTCTCTCAGAGAAGGAAGAAAAAATGGTGCAAAAAAAGAAAAAAACTATTTCAAAAGCGATAACTGAGCTTGAGCGACTTGCAAAAGACACGCGTTACTCAATTCCAAAAATCAACTTTATTGATGAGTCAGAAATAGAAAAATATCTCTATAAAAATAGTGCAAAATGGAATGAAAGTATTATGAAAGATGACACGACGTGGTGGGGTTTTCAGGATCACACATTTGTTGACTATTTTGAGAACTGGATCGATTGGTACTGGAAAGAATCTGTGCCAAAAGACTTACAGCTTAAACTGCTCAGCAATGAACCCAAGACCGAAACAAGAATGGAAAAAAAGAAATATCGCAGAAGAGACATTAGGTTTTGGAAAGAAAGTAAAAAATTTACCGCAACAACATGGGTCAATGGTGACTATATCATTATGATTATCACTAAACAGCATCCGCACTACCTCATTGAGATTCACGACACGATCATGGCACACAATATGCGGGAACTGTTTAAAGGAATTTGGAAACAATTGAAATAATCCTAGAAAAAAACTGAAATTCCTATATAGTAAGAGGGTGAAACGTATTTCAAACACCTATTATTAAAAGCAGCATATGAAAAAGGGATTCTATATTGCCGCAGTTGCGTTACTTGTGGTTACCGGATGCTCAAGCACGGCAGAAAACATTGAGACATCCACACAGACCTCAGCCAAAACAACAAACACTAAAACGTTACCTACAAATGAGCTAAGTACAAACACCATGCCTAAACAAGACATCATTGATCAGTCAGCATTTGAAGATCTTGTCTCTTCATATTCAAAAGCAATCTTAAAAACCAGTGAAGGTGACATCACAGTGACCTTTTATGGCGATAAGTCCCCAAAAACGGTCAACAATTTTCTTAACTTGGCAAAAATGGGTTTTTATGACGGCACAAAATTTCATCGTGTCATAAGCGACTTCATGATCCAAGGAGGTGACCCATTAAGCAAAGAAGAAAACACGATGCTGCATGGAACTGGTGGTCCTGGATACTCCTTTGATGACGAGTTCAATGAAGAAACGCTTGTTAAAGGCGGTCTTGCTATGGCAAATTCCGGACCTGACACCAACGGCTCACAATTCTTTATTGTCACTAAAGAGTCAACGCCGTGGCTTGACGGTAAACACACCAATTTTGGTGAAGTAACCGGCGGTATGGACGTAGTAGAGTCTATGGAAACAGTAAAAACCGATAGTGTTGACCACCCGATAGAAGACATCACTATTGAAGAAATTGTACTAGAAAAATAACGTATGGCTCGCTTTCTTGTCACAGCAAGCATCATCGCACTACTCATCTTTTCTGGGTGCTCTGCGACCCAGACGGATGTTTCGTCTACCAAAAAAACAAATGGGAGCACTAATTCTTTGATCTCTTCTGCAAAAGAAGGGACTCAGACAGAGTCACTTGGAGGAGGCATTGAAAAAATCGTTCATTATTTTGACTCAGAGAGTACCGCAAAAATTATTCTCTACAAAATACCAAAAGAGGGGTATTCCTGGAAGATCCAAAACAGTACTGAAGAACTTTTCTTAAGCTCATGGTATGAAAAGCTCGACAAAAAACCACTTATCATCATAAATGGAGTCTATTTTGACGAGAATAATAATCCAACGGGACTCCTTATTGAAAATGGCAAAAAAGTATCAAAAACTGAGTACGATACAAAAAAATCGGGCTTTGTTTCACTGAGTCCTGTTTTTGACATTGTAGACACCAGCACAAAACCGCTAAACACCAGCGGCGTACAGTATGGCATGCAAAGCTATCCTTTTTTGTTAACACACGGGAAAGAGGCAATACTAGAAGATAGCGGCCGCAGCGCACAACGAACATTTATTGGTACAGACACAAGCGGTAATAGATACGTGGGCGTGCTCTTCGAAAAGTCACTCTCCCTTTTTGAACTCATGAAAAAACTACAAGAGATTGCTATTGAGTGGGATATGGTTATCAATGTAGACGGCGGAACATCCACGGGCCTCTACGCCAATATGGATGGTCATAGTGAATATCTCCCCTCTTTGGTGCCGGTGCCCAATGTTATAACAATAGAAAAAAAATAAGCGCGAACCTATGTGGCTCGCGCAAAATAAATCAGATTCTTGCTTCTTTTACAAGCAAGAAAGTGTATTTGAGAAAAATCGCAAAATGCTCCAAGAAATAATGGGCGGATAAAAACTTTTAACGCCAATAAACCACCGATTCTGGTCACAATTATTGCGTGTACCGTGCCAGCAAACGAGACGAGCATGAGGATACTCTCCAGCAAGTAATACTTCATGAACTCTCTTGTGAAGCTCTGAGGTAATAGGAATTTTAAGCACTGCATTTCCATCCACAAATACAACAATATGTGTGCCAAAGTCTTCAGCAATACGTTCGCACACAATTCTTTTTTTAGAGTCTTGACAAGAACATTCTTCACGAAGAAAAACTTCTTCCACAACACCTTCTGGCAATGGCTCTAATAATTGTTCTACTAAACTTTTTCTTTTCGACATGTATCCTCCTACAAAAAAATCCGCCTTAACTGTAGCGAATTGGTGGTAAAAGTCAAGATACAAAAACGCACAAATACGCAGTTTTTCTTATGTAGTAATTCTAATTCAATCAAACGTTACCCTATTCCTCGTTTCCATCCTTAAGCAGTAATCCGGTAATTGCCGTGATGATCCAGACAATAAGTCCACCCCAGATAGCTGCGGCAAAGGACTCAACATGTACCCCAAATGAGACAACGCTCGCAAGCCAAAACGTAAACGCGTTAACCACGAGTGTAAAAAGACCCAAAGTCAGAATGTTCACCGGCAGTGTAAGGAGTAATATAAGAGGCCTTAACAGCGCATTAACAATGCCCAAAATCAAAGCAAAAAGCAATGCAGCAATAAAACTTGAAACCTCAAGGCCGGGAATGATGTATGCTACAAATAAGATACCTGCGGCATTAAGTAATAGCCTAAGGATAAATCTCATATTTTTTTGTTAGTCCCGCAAACGCGAGATTAGTTTTTTTCACATTCTGCACTGTTCCAGGTAAGCTGCAACTCGTACTCTTTAGTAAAAGGAATATTTTCTGCGACAGATATAAAGGTGTGAATATCTGGCATGACATACTGATTATCAGTCTCACCACCTATATGTACCTCAGGCTTAAGATCATCAAACGTCTCTTCATTCTCAACTAGTACTCTCAGTGACTTCACTCCCCCTGTTCTTGGGAACGGAATCACTGACCACATAAAACTATTCTGGCCATTTGCACAAGAAATGCCATCAAGCAGTGTATAACCGATCACCCATTCACGGGTTTTGCTTGGAGAGCTTTCTAAATCAAGTTCAATAACAATCTCAAACACATCCCCTCGCTTCTCTACTACATAGTCTACGTCATCAAGCAATTCATTGTCAGAATCACGCACTACAATATCTGTTATTGTTCCTCCATTATACGTACGCGGAAGTTCACGGACGTACGTATCAAAGTCACCCCTGAAAGTTACTTTTTGACGCTCGGAGAAATGAACTGTCTGGTCCTGGATAATAGCTACAACATCAAATGTTTCAAAGTACCACTCTTTCTTTTCTCTCTCTGTTTCTGTTTCTGGACTCAAAAGAGTACATCCCGCAAAAAATACTGCGGTGATAAATAGGAACACGGAGAATAGAGCTCGTGTTTTCATACGTACCTATGAAATGTCGCCCCCGGGAACTTTTGGACTTGTGATACCCCCTTGAGGAGCTTCTGGTTTTGGAGGCTCTTTTTTATCTCCTTGAGGCCCTACACCGCCAGTTGTTTTTCCCATTTTCTTACGCCTCTTCATGATAACCATAATGGCAATAACCAGAACAACAATAAAGATAAGCACGGGTATGCCAACAATAAGTGCTACTAAAAACCACGTTTGAGCAAACAATGGAGATGTTTCAGTCCCTTGAACATTAATAAGATCTTGCTCTGATGAATCAATAACTGGTTGAACTGTCCCAACGACCTCGTCTGTTTTTGCTTCTCCAGCGATATCAACATCAAGCGCATATTTCCCTTCTCCAGAAAGCACCCCAAGTGCATACATATCAGTCACAGGAACCTCATAGGTTAGCGTAACGGGCTTGCCGGGTGTCTCCACTCGCTTGGCAAGTACCACTGCTCGCTTGGAATCGTACAGCTCTAATGCAAAGTCTCCGTCATTCTCTGTGGGGGTAAGCGTAACGATTGCTGTTTGACCCTCGCTTAGATCTAGAGCATAATAATCAAGTGTATCATTCCCCGATAAATACCCAACGTACCCTCCTGTTTTGAGTGCTTCTAACTTTTCTCGCAGGCTATTTGGTGCATCGCCCTTTCCTAAGGCGTCATCGTACTCTTCAAGAAGCTCTACACTAAAGTGCATATCTTTATGCACGGGAAGCCAGTATCCCACACTAATGTAAAAGACATGTGTTTCATCGTCTGCAGAGACTTCCCATACTTCACCTGACTCTGTCGCATTTTTCTTTTGTTGAACACCAACATCAAACAGTTTTGCTTCTTCATCATCAAATACAGATACTCCCGCGGAAGGCGCGTCGTTTGTCTCTTTTGCTTCATTGTCTTGAAACTGTACATCCTTGTCACCGGTCGTTACAGAAATCTTTACTCCTTGCCCGGGAGTCAGCACCAGTTTCCAATACTCGTAGGTATTTGCGGGAAGATTTTTATCAAGGGTTAGGTCTGTATCAAAGTAATCTTTGGAAAATACCTTTGCATCATCAAATGAATCACCACCAGCAACCGTTACCAGCTCGCCACTTGTAGTGCCTTTTGTCTGCTGTGTTCCTGAAGCTTCAATGAGTACATTTGCAATATCAGTACTATCTTTGGCAGGAGTGTAGGTACCATTCCCCGCAAGTGCTAGTGCCTCTAGCGCCGCCTCACCTTTTGTGTCAACATCCAAACCGACGGTATCAATAGTCGCTTCTTCGTTTTCCGAAATAATTTTCTTTGCCTCTGCTACAGGGTCTCCGGCACAATTATCCGCGCCATCGCTAATAACCACAATCGCATGGTCACTACCCACTTCAAAGCTCTTTCCAATTTGCTCAAGCGTGTAAGCAATTGGCGCATTCCCGAGTGGTTCTACGCCTGATAGTGCTTCCTCAACCCTTTTTTCATACACCGTGCTTGCGCTTGGAAGTACGTTGACATATTCTTTAGCATCCTTGCAACTTTTATCTTGATCCTGACTTGAGTACTGACTGCCATACACCCACACCGACAAAGATTCTAAAGAGCCCATTGAAGCTGTTGACTCATTAATCGCCTTTTTGACCACATCCATCTTAGTTACCCCATCGACACGTTCATTCATACTTCCGGAAGCATCAACAACAATCGCCACACTTTTCTTTGTGGTTAATGCATCAGCACTTTTTGTTACTTCAGTTTCATTTTTGTCATCCGATTCATCTGACGTGTTGGTGTTTGTATTGGTAGGAGTAGTGTCAGTGGTATTGAGCGATTCAGAAAGGCTCATGGCAGAGCTAGTAAATGAGCTAACAGTCAAAAAAATCGATATGACTGAAATCGAAATAACCGTGCGTAGTAATCGTGTCATTTTGTTTGATTTAGATGCTTTGATGATGTAAGTAGTATAGCAACTGTAGCATAAATAGCACAATAATAAAACACAAAAAAATACAGTGTACGTGGTGCACCTGTACCGCTTTCACTATTTGTTGAAAGCAAAAATATTTTAATTCATTTAATTCGTATAGCTCCACCTTGAGAACGCTCAATCCACTCAATAGAACCAGAAAATAAGCATGATCTGGGGATTTTGTAGGGCCAAGAGTTGTTAGTGCCTCTGGGGTACACATATGTGTGTCCTTGA